>ENA-OSEO01000767-OSEO01000767.1-sediment-metagenome-genome-assembly--contig:-NODE-767-length-73906-cov-6.645586_pt1 | contig 73906 bp, 67 predicted proteins | sample MGYA00237883_ERZ534232 | MGnify/ENA metagenome assembly ERZ534232
CAGACTGTATTTTAAAGCCCTGCTGCCGTTCCCACGAGCTGTGTTCGGTTTTTGCAGCCCTTGGGCAGAGACCCCCACGGGCAAACTTCTTCGCACGTTGCAGAGAAGTTACGAACAAGGACTCTATGGCCCTCACCATTGGCCCTCTGGATCAAATTGACGCACAGGAGAAACCCGTTATGGATGAGGAAGCGTTCATTATATCGAATCGCCGGGCCAGGATCGCCCTGATCTTTGGGATGGTGTTGGCGTTTACTTTCTTTACATACACCCCTTTTAAGGAGGACCGGCAGGACAATCCCAATCCCTGGTTGCTGCCTGAAATCAAGGCCCAAATGCCCCTGCAGGTTTCTGAAGAGACAGTCTCCCGTACAGATGAAGCGGCAGTCCCTTCTATCGAGGTGCCTGCCTCGGTTGGGAAAAAATTCAGGACCTTTCATCCCATTATTTTGAAGGCGGCATCGCGATACGAGGTGGATCCAGCCCTTGTCAAGGCCATCATCATGGCCGAATCGGCGTATGATCCCCAGGCCGTCTCGAGCCGGGGCGCGGCCGGCCTCATGCAGTTGATGCCCAGAACCGCTGAGGCATTGGGCGTCGAGGATGCCTTCGACCCGGAGCACAATGTGGATGCCGGGGTCAGATACCTAAAACACCTTTTGGACGAGTTCGACCACGACCTCAAAATGGCCTTGGCCGCGTACAACGCGGGAATCACCTTGGTAAAACGGCATCAGGGGGTCCCTCCCTTCAAGGCAACCCGGCGCTACATCGAAAAGGTCTTTGCCTATTACCGCTACTTTCAGCAAGAAGCGGCGCAGGAAACAGACAAGGTCTGATTTTTTCCTTTTTGACTTTTTGACCTTGACCTTTCTCCCCCCTCTCATATAAGTAGGGGCTGAACGCACCGCCTCTTCCCCCTGAATCCCCCTTCGGCCGAGGCGGGCCGTTGTAGAATTTGCCCATTTCTGTCCAGGCCAAAAACAACGATGCGTTCCAGCCCGTGTTTCCATTACGTTAATAAAATGAGAGATTATCCGACCCCATGAAAATTGATCTGCATATACACTCCCGGGACTGCTCGGACGGCAAGATGGGCCTGTCAGAGATATTCAGAGAGGCCCACGCCAGGCATATCGGGATGATTTCCATCACCGATCACGACAATATCGTGTGCCAGGACACAGTGAAAACCCTGGCCTCTGAATATGGGATGCATTATCTGTCCGGGGTGGAGCTGAACATCTCCTTTTCCCACCCCGATTTCAAAAACGGCAGGCCTGTATCGCTGGATGTCCTGGGATACGGCTTTGATCCCCATTATCCTCCCCTGGCGGATCAGATCGAAAAACTGATTGCTTATCGTCGGCATCGGGCGGAAGCGATCCTCGAGAACATCAACCGGGAATTCAAGAAAAGGGGATTGACGCCCTTTACCGAAGAAGATCTTGAGGCGATTGAAGAGACCGTGGACGGCGCCTTTGGAAGACCCCACATTGCCAACTACATGGTGAAAAAGGGGATTGTGGCCACCCGTCAGGAGGCATTTGACAGCTATCTGGTGGCCTGCAATGTTCCCAAGATGCCCCTCTCCCTTGAGGAGGCCTCCGATCTTGTCCGGGGGGGAGGGGGCAAGCTCATGCTTGCCCATGGCAACGACCCCAACGGGACCTCCCTGGCGATGCTGACGACCTCCATCCCTGAACAATGCCGCATCATCCGGGAGTCCATGCTCCCTTTCCTGGACGGTCTGGAATGCTGGCACTCGAGGTTGACCCCCGAGACCACATCGGCCTATTTGGGACTGGCCCGGGAGGAAGGGTTGATGGTCACAGGGGGATCTGACTGCCATCAGGATCCCATTATCATGGGCACAGTGGATGTCCCGGCCTTTGTGGCCTCTCAGTTCGGGATTGCGGTGGAGGGGACAACCCATGGATGAGATGATTCGACACTTGCAGGAACCTGAGGCCCTTCCCGATCCCACAGGGACGGTCGCCCTGGTCCAGACCCATATTTCCGTTGTGCTGGTCGCGGACGCCTTTGTCTATAAAATCAAAAAACCGGTTGATTTCGGCTTCTTGAACTTCTCTACCCTTGAAAGGCGCAAATACTTTTGCGAACGGGAGGTGGAGCTCAACAGCCGGCTCAGCAGGGACCTCTATGTGGGCGTGGTTCCGGTCACCCGGCAGGGTGATGCCTATACGATGCGCGAAACCGGGGGAGAACCGGTGGATTACGCCGTCAAGATGAAACGGATCCCGGACCACAGGCTCATGAAGTCCCTGTTTGCCCGTGGTGAAATCACAGAATATCATCTCAGGCAGATCGCCGGGGTGGTTGCCGGATTTCATGCGGCCGCAGCCATGACGCCCGAGATCCGGGCCTTTGGATCCCCGGAACGGTTCGCTGTGAATACCAGTGAGAATTTCCAGCAGATCCGGGAATATATGGGGACAACCCTGTCGGAGAAGCAGTTTCGTTCCCTCAAGGAATGGACTGAAGATTTTTATCGCTCAAACCATGCACTTTTCCTCAAGAGGATGGATCAGGGCCGGATCAGGGACTGTCACGGAGACCTCCACATGGAACATGTCTGTCTGACAGAAGACCTCCCCATATTTGATTGTATTGAATTCAACGACCGATTCCGCTACAGCGACACCATCGCGGATATCGCCTTTCTGCTGATGGACCTGGAATATCACGGGGGTCAGGAACTTGCAGAGATGCTTTGGAACTATTACAGAGAGATGGCCGGAGAAGAGGGCGTGGATGATCTCCTGACCTTCTACAAGGTGTATCGGGCAATTGTGCGGGGAAAGGTGAACGGATTCCAGATCACGGATCCGTCTATCGGCGAAACGGAAAAGGAGAGGGCGACCCAGGTTGCCCGGAAATATTTCGAGCTTGCACTCTCCTATATATAACGGCGAACGGCTTTTATTGGAAACCGAGACCCTGGGCCCATGACGGCCGAATGCAGGAGCGACATGATGAGAGAGCCTTTTGTGGAATTTATGAAAAGGGAATTAGGGCCAAAGACTGTTCTTATTGCCTGCGGTCTGCCCGCCTCCTACAAGACGGAAACAACAGAGGTCATTGCCGATCTGAAGGGTTATGAGATCCTGAGGTCTGACCTGATTCGCCTGGAGGTGCTGAAAAACGAGGACATATTCGATGAAAAGGTGGCATCCAACATGAACAAACGGACCCTGGTATATGAGGAGATGTTCCGTATGGCCCATGAGCTGGGGGCCAAGGGAACATCCATGATCCTGGATGCCACCTTTGTCACGCAGGCCCTGCGGCGGAGGGCCGCAGAGATAGCGGACCGGCATAACATGATGCTGGTCATCCAGCAGACCCAGTGTCCCAAGGAGGTCTCCCTCAGACGCATCTCCCAGCGGACCAAGGAAAATTACGAATCCAACGCCCTGACCGAGCAGGCCTATGCCAACAATGTCAAGAAGTTCGAGGCCGTGGACGTAAACGATCTCAAAAAACGCCATCCAGACCTGCAGGTCGTTCATTTAATGGTGGACACATCATCTGACCTGACCGACGAATGGTGGGTGGTGGGAAAGACAACGGGATAGGAAAGTCATGCAGCAGGTGAAGATCTCGCTGGAGTCCCTCAAACGCCGGATCGCGGCTGCCAGGGGAGATATCCCGTCGGAACTGGTCCTGAAAGGGGGCCAGGTGGTCAACCTCTTTTCAGGGAAGATCCAGAAAGGGGATGTGGCCATATCAGACGGCGTCATCGTGGGCCAGGGACCGGTCTATCACGGCGAAAAAGAGCTGGATGCAAGCCGGCAGTGGATCGTGCCGGGCCTTATCGACGGCCACCTGCACATAGAGAGCAGCATGCTCTCCCCCTCTCATCTCGCAGCGGCCCTCTTGGTCCACGGAACCACCGCTATTGTGGCGGATCCCCATGAAATCGCCAATGTCATGGGACTCGACGGCATCCGGTACATGCTCGAGCAGGGCGCCCACATCCCGTTCGACATCTTTTTCATGGCCCCCTCCTGTGTGCCCGCCACTCACCTGGAGACCTCGGGCGCAACCCTGGCCGCCTCAGACCTGAAAGGACTTCTGAAAGAGCCTCGCATCCTGGGGCTGGCAGAGATGATGAATTTCCCCGGGGTCCTCATGGGAGATCCCCAGGTCCTGGAGAAGATTGTCCTGTTTCAGGATCGGGTCCTGGACGGCCACGCCCCCCTTGTGGGAGGATACGATCTCCAGGCCTATCTGAGCGCTGGCATGGGTTCGGATCACGAGTCGAGCCTTCGCCAGGAGGCCCTTGAAAAGATGGAAAACGGCATGATGCTCATGATCCGGGAAGGAACCTCGGCCAAAAACCTGGATGAACTCCTTCCCCTGGTTACGGAGAAAAATGCGCACCGATTCTGCTTTGTCTCGGACGACCTGCACGCTGAGGACATCGAGGCGCGGGGGCACCTCGATTATGTCTTGAGGAGGGCGATCCGATCCGGTCTCGATCCGGCAACAGCCGTGCGGCTGGCTTCCTGGAATCCGGCCGGCTATTTTGGGCGCCGCAGACGGGGCGCCGTTGCCCCCGGGTATCGCGCTGATCTGGTGCTTTTAAATGACCTTTATGAGTTCGATGTGGCCTCGGTGTATAAGGACGGCAGAGAAGTGGTTCGGGACGGCCGGTTGACATGGTCTGGCCCGGATGCCCACAAAGCCTCTCCTGAGCCCCCAAGTCCGTTGCCCATTGCCCCGCTGACGGCCGATAGTTTCCGAATCCTGCATCCTGGCGGGAAGGCAAGGATCATCGAACTGGTGCCGGGGCAGATTATAACCCGCAAGTCTGTAGGTCCCGTCCCCTCGACTGATGGATTTGTGACGACAGATCCTGAAAAGGATCTTCTGAAACTGGCGGTGGTGGAAAGGCATAAGAAAACCGGCAACATCGGACTGGGTTTGGTGCGCGGTTTCGGGCTTCAAAAAGGGGCTATTGCCTCCTCTGTGGCGCATGATTCCCACAATGTGATCGTTGCAGGCGTTACGGATGCGGAGATCTGCGCGGCCGTGGAAGCGGTCAGGGACATGGGGGGCGGGCTTGTCGTGGTCCAGCGAGGCGAGGTCCTTTCGGCAGTGCCTCTCGAGATCGCCGGCCTCATGTCCACACAACCCATCCATACCCTGGTCCCCCGGCTCCAGGCCGCGAAAAGGGCCGCTGTCCGAATCGGCTGCCCATTGGATGACCCGTTTATGGCCCTCTCTTTCCTGGCCCTTCCGGTCATTCCCGAACTCAAGCTGACCGACAAGGGGCTGGTGGATGTGAATCGCTTTGAGATTGTCCCCCTCTTTGCGTCAGGCTGACGGAGCGTCCCCATGACCTCGCCATCGGTGGGAATCATCTACAAGCATCATCACGAGCCGGCCAAGCAGGAGGCCAAAAACCTGGCCGCCTGGTTTGAGAAGAAGGACATCCAGGTTTTCCTGGAGGAGATGGACGCCAAAGGGCCTGTAAATGGAACCTTCAAGGAATCGTCTGCCATTCCCAATGATGTGAACTGGGTGGTGGTCCTGGGCGGCGACGGGACACTTCTGGGAGCGGCGCGCCGGGTAGGACGCTATGGCGCTCCCATCCTGGGGGTCAATTTGGGGGGTCTGGGCTTTCTGACCTGCATCCCTTTGGCCCGGCTCTATCCGGTAGTGGAGACCATGATCCGGGGGGGGCTTCAGGTGGAGCGCCGGGTGATGCTGGAGGCCCGGGTAATGCGTGGTGGAGCCGAGGCAATCCGTTTTCAGGTGCTCAATGACGTGGTCATCAACAAGAGCACCCTGGCCAGGATAATTGACCTTAATGTCAGCATCAACGACATCTTTCTCACCACATTCAGGGCCGACGGCCTTATTGTATCCACGGCCACCGGATCGACCGCCTACAATCTCTCCGCAGGGGGACCGATCCTGTATCCAACCTCCGAGAGCTTTGTCCTTACGCCAATCTGCCCCTTTACCCTGACAAATCGGCCCTTTATTGTGCCTGACAGGGCGGTGATCGACATCACCCTCGGCAAAGAGAGCGAAGAGACGGTCATTCTCACCTTTGATGGCCAGGTGGGGTTTGATCTCTTTCATGGAGATATGGTAACTATACGAAAATCAAGGGCAAAGATTACCCTGTTCCAGTCGCCGGATCACAGCTATTTCGAGATCCTGAGGACCAAGCTGATGTGGGGCGGGGTCACGCAAAGGATGGATGATCCATAGTCCTCCATCAAAAAATGGCAGATCCAGCCTGGACATGCCATGGGGCAATCCATTCGCCCATCCAGGCGTAAATCATTTGGCATGCCTCACCCGAAAGGTCTTCCGGGTGGATCGAAGGGACATCGCGTATTTCCGATTCACCCTTGAGTCGTACTCCGGCATGGCCATGGTCACGACCCTGGATCCTGGGCCTGCACTCGTTGCGGTCTTGATCGCGCCCGGATGCGAGGAGACCGTCCTGGAGGTCATTGAGGCACTGAGACAGGAAGAAGGCCTTCCCATTGACGCCCAAAAAGAAATGCATAACATTAATAATTTATTATAACATATTCAAAAGAGAGATTTTTTGCGAAGACGGTTTTACATTCAGACTATGGGCTGCCAGATGAACGTCCATGACTCTGACTTCCTGTCCCAGTGTCTGCTCCACGCGGGATATGTCCCGGCAGAGCGTCCAGAGGAGGCTGACGTGATCCTGGCGAATACGTGCGTGGTGCGGGCCAAGCCCGAGCAGAAGGCCTACAGCTTTCTGGGAAGGGCGTCTGCCGTCAAGGCCTCGGATCCCTCCAAATTTATCGGAATTGTCGGGTGCCTTGCCCAGATGAAAGGCGAACAGCTCCTTAAACGTTTTCCGCTTTTGGACCTGATCATGGGTCCCCGGGAGCTGTCGCGGTTTCCAGATGTGGTGAAACAGATGGATCGTCCCCATGGAAAAACAGTGGCGACCCGGCTGGATCTCGCACCCCCCTGTCACGACCCTGAGCAGGGCTGTTTTCAGAACGGGGCCACAGGCTATATTTCCGTCATGGAGGGCTGCAATAACTTTTGCAGCTACTGTATTGTCCCCTATGTGCGCGGCCGTGAAATATCGCGGGATCCGGACCAGATTATGGCTGAGGCGATCCGTCTCATCGACCGGGGCATAAAGGAAATCACCCTTTTGGGACAAAACGTGAACTCCTATGTCTGGAAAGCTCCAGGAAGGCAGAGACTCAATTTTCCCGGGCTCTTGCGGCAGGTCAGTCAATTAAAGGGGCTGTTGCGGCTGCGTTTTGTAACATCCCACCCGAAGGACCTTTCAGATGAGCTGATCTCCTGTTTTGCCGAGATAGAGAATCTGTGTCCCCATATCCATCTCCCGTTTCAGGCCGGGTCAAACCGCATCCTCCAGTTGATGGGGCGGGGATATGCGCGGAAAGATTATCTGCGCCTCATTCAAAAACTAAGGAAAATCAGGCCCGATATTGCCATCACCAGCGATGTTATGGTAGGATTTCCCGGAGAGACCGACCAGGATTTTCAAGACACCTTAGACCTGATCCGGCAGGTCAGGTTTGACTCGTTGTTCTCATTCAAGTATTCCGATCGAAAGGGAACCGCAGCCGATCAAATGGACGGCAAGGTCGACGAACTGACAAAGACCTCCCGGCTGCATGACCTCCAAGACGTCCAACAGAGGATAACGCTTGAGAAAAACAAGGGACTCGAGGGCCAGGAAACCGTGGTCCTGGTGGAAGGCCGAAGCAAGAGAGGCGGTCAGTCCACCGGGAGAACCGGATCCCATAAAGTTGTCAATTTTCCAGGAGATTCCTGGGAGATAGGAAGCTTAGTCAAGGTTCTTATTAAGCGTGCTTTTCTCAATTCCCTGCGGGGGGAGCCGATCGCGTCGGTTTCCTCTGCCAAGCAAGATCTGTGCAGCATCGAGGTGACGTGATCATGGAAACAGAAGACATCCGCTACAGCGACGAGTCTATACTGGTGGTGGACGATGAGGAGTTTGTGAGGGAGCCCATCGTGGCCATGCTGGAGAGGCTCGGGTTTAAGGCCGAGGCAGCAGGATCGGGAGAAGAGGCTCTTGACGTCCTTTCCAAGGGCGAGACCACGTTTCTTTTGACAGACATCCGTATGCCCGGAAGCGTGAACGGCCTCGAACTCATCCGGCAGACCAAAAGTCAATACCCCGATGTCTGTTCCATCGCAATGACCGGCCATTCCAAGGAGTTCAATTACGTGGAGGTGGTAAACGCGGGGGCCGCCGACTTCGTGAACAAGCCTTTCAGCATAGAGGAGCTGGAGGCCAAGATCAAAAGGGCCATCATGGAGCGCAACACCCGCCAGGAACTCAACCGTCTCTCCATTACCGACTCCCTCACTGGGCTTTACAACCAGCGCCATTTTTATGTCCGCCTGAAGGAGGAGATGAACAGATCCAAGAGACAGAAATACAGCCTGGCCCTGATCCTCCTGGATCTGGACGCCTTCAAGCAATACAATGACTGCCACGGACATTTGGCCGGGGACAAACTGCTTCGGCAAGTGGGAGAGGTTCTAAGGGGCTCCATCAGACAGGACATGGATTCAGGATATCGCTATGGCGGCGACGAATTTGCCGTGATTCTCGTGGACGCGGATACCGGCGTGGCAGAGATGATGTCGGATCGCATCAGGAAGGCGATCCAGGAAAACTGCCAACTGACGGCCAGCGCAGGTTATGCCGTTTTTACAGACGGTCAGAGTCCGGAAGAACTGGTGGCCGAGGCGGACAAGCGTCTGTATGAATGCAAGGAGCAGCGCAAGCAGGATATGGGGAGGCTGGCAGCATAGGTCCATTAATTCGAACCAGGATCCTATAACGTCTGATAAGATGTATTATGTAAACTAAATGGCCAGACAAGGGAAAGGGAATCGGGTGGGCCTGAAAATAACGATTGACATATCCCTTTGATATTTGATAGAGACCGTTTCACTTTCCCCTGAAAATACCGAACGGAGGTTGCATCGAATGGGCAGTGTGGTAAAGAAACGCCGGAAAAAGATTACCAAGCACAAATACCGAAAGCTCCGCAAGAAGATGCGTCATAAAAACAAATAATCCCCCTGTTCCCGGAAGCGAAAAGGCAACTCGATCCGAGTTGCCTTTTTCTTCCAGAAACAACAAACCGGTCGCAACGGCTACTTGTTGTAATCGTACCAGCCCCCGCCTGTCTTACGGCCCAGTCGATTGGCCCGGATCATGGTCTTGAGGAGGTTGGGCGAGACCCACTTGGACTCCTTGTTGAGTTCCTTGTAAAAGTATTCAGCCACAAAGTAGCAGATGTCAATCCCGGTCAGGTCCATCAGCTCGAACGGCCCCATGGGATAGTTGAGGCCGTTTTTGACCGCGATATCCACGTCCTTGGGAGAAGCGATCCCCTCCTCCACAATCCGGATGGCCTCGATCATGTGAGGGATCATGATCCTGTTTACAATGAATCCAGGAGAGTCCTTCTTGACCTCCACCGTAATCTTTCCCATCTTCTGGGCCAGCTCGGTGGTGGCGGCCACGGTCTCGTCGCTGGTCAAAAACCCGCGGATTATCTCAACCAGCTTCATCAATGGAACCGGGTTGAAAAAGTGCATCCCGCAGATCTTGTCGGGTCGTTTGGTGACGGCTGCAATCTCGGTCAGAGACATGGACGAGGTGTTGGATGCCAGGATCACTTCCGGCCCGCACAGTTCATCAAGCTCCTTGAAAACGCTCTTCTTCAGATCCAGGTCTTCAATAACGGCCTCAATCACGAAGTCCACATCCTTCATGAGCCCCAGATCGGTAGTCCCCTGAATCCGGCCCATGACCGCGTCTTTCTGGGAGGCTTCCATCTTCCCCTTTTCAACGCTTCTGGAGAGAAACCGATCAATGCTTTTGAGCCCTCGATCGACAAATTCATCCTTAACATCCCTCATCACCACATCGCACCCGATCTGGGCCGCGACCTGGGCAATGCCGTTTCCCATTGTGCCCGCGCCAACAACGCCAATCTTTTTGATCTCCATAACTTAACTGCTCCTTTACACGGTTGTCTGTTTCGTCAATCAACGGACCCCAGCCAGCCGGGGCCGTCGCACCCGTCATGGATCCGGGGGTCTGCATGTCATTGTCTCCACAACCCGGCAGAGATCACAGGATCTCAATAGGCAGTGAGCGCCGAACCCACGACATCCCTTACAATAAACCAGCTATTCTGGTTCAGACCCCTTTCTGAGATGAACCCGCTCCAGATCTCAAGCAGGAAGCCTGGTCCCCACAGCCTTTAGCGCCTTATCACCCAGTTTTGTGTCGCAAAAACCAGGAAAATCCGTTTGCATCTCATCAGTGCGCCTTATTTTACGGACTCACACGGAGGCACAAAGAACACAGAGGAAAGGGCATATTCCCGTTTCTTTACAAAAAAATCCTTGTGTGCTTTGTGCCTTTGTGTGAGATATTTTGGTTGCGGGCATCCGCGTTAGACCGACTCCACCCCTGTGATCTCCGGGACGCTTTGTTTCAAGATGCGTTCAATTCCCATCTTGAGCGTCATTTGCGCCATAGGGCATCCGCCGCATGCGCCCATCAATTTCACCTTGACCGTGCCGTCCTTTTCTACATCCACCAGTTGGACATCGCCGCCGTCTGCCTGGAGGGACGGCCGAACCTTTTGAAGGGCGCTCTCAACCTTTTCTATAAGTGTCATCGTGGTCCTTTCTCTTTAATGTAAATTGGGTCACTAACTGTTTCCGCATACATGCGCGTCCTTTCTGCGAATGCTTTTTAGCACAGATCCCATTGGATTGCCACCCAAAAATGACGGCCAAAAGAAACCGTGCCAAGGTTTGAGCAGGGGCTTTCTCATCAAGACTTGACAGCCGGGCGAAGGACCTGCCCACGTTGGCCCGGGCCATGAAAAAATTTTATCACCCGTTGATCTAAAAACTCACGGAGACCGGCCGATGTCTTTGGACTCCACCCCATGCTCGACTCCCACACCTCATCTGACTCCATGCAGAGGTAAAGGCCGAGATCAGGATGCCAGGTCTCCAGAAGCCCTCTTATATAACGGTAGAGTTCTACGCGAATGGGCTTAAAATAGCGCATCTTGCGGTCCAGCCCCAAGATAAATTCGCCGTTTAGAACACCCGAGGCTGGATGGCGCCTCCGAATAATCGGCTTGAGGTCGGGCATAAACCGGAAAGAACCCATGCTGATCCAGATAATCCTTCGGGGATCAATTTCCCTGGCCAAAAGCTCAATGGTTCGGCCATAGTCGTCCTGCCAGCCCGGATAGGGGATCAGGGGATCAAAATGAAATCCCAGGACAAACCCCGCCGCCTGACACCTCTTGGCCGCCTCAATCCGTTTCTTTATGCTCGCGGCCCCCTTTTCTTCCCTGGCCGACACCCGCAAGCCGTTGAGGGACCACGAGAGGATGATCCGGTCCCTGTGCTCAGAGGCCAGGACCCTCTCGATCCGATTTGTCTTGGTCTTGAGTTCCAGGATCGCATTTTTCCGGCGCGAAAATTCGGGCAGCAGCATGTCGGTCCACTGGGTCAGGGGATCTAGGGCGAGGCTGTCGGTAAACTCGCCGGTCCCTACCCTGAAGATTCGCTCAGGGTGGCTGTCAATGATGCGCATGACCCCCGGGAGACGCTCCTCCAGGTTAGCGAAGACCCTCAGGCAGGGTTGATTTACAAAATAGGCCTGAAGGATGCAATAAGTGCAGTCGAGGGGACAATTGGCCGCCACATTGAGGATCTGATATCCGCAGCAGATATATTCCCTGGTCCCGGGGCAGGGTTTCAGAAAATCGCCCTTGTAGTCTTGCAGGTAGAGGGTCTTTTTGCCGTCTTGCGGATCAACGGCATCCCTGTCGTTGTCCGCATGACAGACAGGCACCTGGGGAAGATGGGTCAGCATGCGCCGGCCAAGGCCATAGGACGCGACGCCTTTGTCTACGATAATCCGTTGGATGGGAAAGGCATTCATCCCGAGGTTTCCTCCCATGGGTTTCTCAGTTGGCCCAGCCGTCCTGCCTGAATCAGGCGTTCAAGTTTCAGCTGGAGATCCTCCCCCTGCCTGAAAAGCACCTCCAACCGGTAATCCGACCCCTCAAAAAAGGGGGGGGCGTCTATCCGCATCCCATGGGGGAGATTCAGATCAGAGACCATCCTCCTGAATCTCTCTTCGGCCCTCGCAATGGAGGGATTCCGTCTCTTTCTCAGACCATTGAGCGCCTCCCGGGCCTTTTGGGGCCTGTTCGAGGCCTGGTGCTGGTCTTTCCTGTCAAATCCCGATTCGGCAACTATCTGAGGAATTGTTTTATCTTCAATATGAGCTAAATCAACTATATAATCAATAAATTGTAGTTGTTGGTTAAAGTTCAAATTTAAGCTTGAAATCCCCTTCATGAGGCTGATTCCGGATGTTTTATCCATCTGAGAGAGGGTCCTGACAGTGCGCGAGGAGAGTCTACCCTGGGCAATGAAGGCCTTTGTGTCCCCATCCAAATTCAGCTCCATTTCCAAGAAAAAAAAGAGACCTTTTTCGTCCGGCGGAAGTCCCAAAAGGGGCATATAGCGCGTCGCCAATTCCTGTTGCGGCGTCCAAACGGAAAGCCTCTGCAACGCCATTGCCTTTTCCATGTCATTGAGCCCCCTGCCAGCGAGGTTGTCATGGAGATTCAGGAGCAGGCATTGAAGGGGCGACATATCCTCGGCGCGCAGAATGCGACATGGGATCTTCTCTTTATTCAATGCCTTTAAGGCCTTGATCCGCCGGTATCCTGCAACAACGGCCATCTCTCCCTGGTCTCTTCTCAGAACAGGGGGATTGACAAGGCCGACTGCATTTATGGAGGCCATCAGGGGGCCAAGGTCAAATCCGAAGCTCATGCAGAACGGCCCGGCTGAATCGTCAATGCGATCCAGCATGACCTCCTGAAGCGGCATCCCGGAAACGTTGATATGGACCATCATATTCTCCTGTTCTTTATCGTTTGCCTGCGACCCCGCCCCTTTTTCGGAGCTTCTGGTTCAGGATGCTGCGCACGGACGCCATTTCCCGGCAGCCCAGCACCCAGGCAGCGCCAAAATAGATCATTACCCCGATGACTACCAGGACAAGGAGGCGGACAGCCATGACAAAGATGCCTGTGTGCGGATCGGACACGGGCCATTGGGACAGGCACCCGTAGACGCCTATGCCCATGAGGGCCGCTGCAAGTCCTGATTTGCCGCATGAAATCATAACTAACTTTAAATTTATTCCTAAACCTTTTCTTTTTAAAAGCAAAATCAAAAGCCCAATCTGGACAGTGGATGCAATGGTAAGGGCCAGGGCAAGGCCCCCGTGCCTGAGAGGCCCCATGAGCGCCAGACTGGATCCTGCATTGACCATGAGGGCCACAGCCGCCACCTTGACGGGCGTCTTTGTGTCCTGAAGGGCATAAAATGCGGAAACCAACACGCGGATGCCGGAAAAGGCCCAGAGCCCCAGGGTGTAGTAGAAGAGGGCCTCGTGGGTCATGACAGAGGCATGAAGATCAAAGGCCCCCCTCTGAAACAGGATCTGGATAAGGGGTTTGCCCAGTGCCATGAGTCCGGCCATGGAGGGAAGCGTGATAAAAAAGACGAGGCAAAGGGCATGGTTCAAGGTGCCTTGAAACTGAGAAAGATCTTTCCTGGCCGCCTCCGAGGCAAGGGAGGGAAGTGCAGCGGTACTGATGGCAATGGCAAAGATCCCCAGGGGAAACTGCACCAGGCGATCCGCGTAATAAAGCCAGGAAACACTCCCTTCCGGCAGGAATGTGGCCAGGAGGGTCCCGATGAATTGATTGACCTGGTAGACAGCGGAACCGAAGATTGCCGGAAGCATGAGCATGCCGATCCGTTTCAGGGCCGGATGGCTTGGATCCCACTTGGGGAGAAGGGTAAAGCCCTCCTTGACTGCCCAGGGGATCTGAAGTCCCACCTGCAAGACCCCTCCAATAAGGACCCCTATGGCGATCCCCACGATCGGGGCCTCGCAGCGGGGGGAGATGAGATAGGCGGCCCCGACGATCCCCACATTCAGGAGGATGGGGGCCGCGGCCGGGGCTGCAAAGCGCCTGAGGGAGTTGAGGACCCCCATAAAAAACGCCACAATGCTGATAAAAAAGATATAGGGGAACATGATCCGGGTGAGGAGAACGGTCAGATCGTATTTCATGCCCGAGCCCCCGAACCCAAAGGCCTGTATGCGTACGATCCACGGAGAAAACAGGATGCCCAGGAGGGTCACCCCGGCCAGAAGGATCGACAGAACGGTCAGGACCACCCTGGCAAGGTCAAAGGCATCCTTCTTGCTTTTGAGGGTCAGATATTCGGTAAAGACCGGGATAAAGGCAATGGTCAGAGAGCCTTCTGCAAAGAGGCGCCTCAACAGATTAGGGATCCGGAATGCCACGAAAAAGGCGTCTGCCGCCAGGCCTGAACCGAACAGCCCGGCAATGACCATATCGCGGACCAGGCCCAGGATGCGGCTCAGAAAGGTGAAAAAGCCGACAATCCCTGCGGCGTGGCCAAGTCTCCTGTTTTCAGAAGGGCTTGGCTCTGGCGGCATGGAAAAACTTCTTGACATTAAAACCCACTTTGTCTAATTTAGTTGGTTCTGTTATAGTGCTCATTCAGGAGCGCACATCCCTGCTTGGCAACAGTGTACGATCTCCAGATTCACGGGATGAAATCCTGGCAAATTCCAGATTTTAAGCCTCGGCTTTCATCCCAGAGGTTGGATCAATTCCCAGCTTTGCCGCAGTTTGGCGATACGCACAATTTTGCATTACACAAGGAGACGACGATTTGGCAAACCATCCATCGGCCCTGAAAAGGGCGAGACAAAACGAGGTCAGAAGGATCCGAAACAAGAGCTACAAAACAAGGGTCAAAAAGGCGGTCAAAGATGTCAGGACCGCCGTCGCGGCCAACGCCCTCGAACAGGCCCAGGAGAACTTTAAAAAGGCGGTGTCCATAATCCAGAAGACTGCTTCCAAGGGGGTCATCCACAAGAACCAGGCTGCACGAAGGGTTTCCCGCCTGGCCCGAGGAATCAATCGGCTTTCCAGCTCCCAGGGGTGAAGCGGCCGGCAGCGCCCGGGCGTTCATCCTGCTACAACGACAGAAGAAGATGCTCGAGGATAAGGCGGGGCTGGGCCCCTGTCTTGAGGCGCCGGTCTGCCTGGTATAAGAGGTGAAGGGCATGCTCCAGATCGGCGATGCGCCAGTTGCGGGCCTGCTCCGCCAGCTTGTTGGCCAGAAAGGGCGGGATCTGGAGCTTCCTGGACACATCCGCAGGGCTTGCATTGTTGTCCGTCATGGATTTGGCCTGGATGATCAACCGGATCTGACGGTTCAGCATGCCCACGATCCCAAAGGCCGCATCCCGCCCCTCCTCCTCCAGGTAGCGGTTCAATATGGCAAGAGACCGTGCGTGACGCCTGAGCGATATCTCATCCACCAACTCAAAGATGGTGTAGATGCGGCTGACCACAGCCAGTTCCTTGACCTCTCCTTCCCCCACCTTTTGGTTCCCGTAACGGAGACGAAGCTTTTCCATTTCGCCGTACAGATCCCGCAGGTGGTTTCCCACAATGCCCTGTAGATAAGCGCACCCCTTTTCCGTAATGTTGAGCCCCAGCTCGCCGGCAAACCGTCTGAGCCAGGGCATCACCTGCCTGTCATAAAGCGGCTTGAAATGAACAGCACCCCCGGCCTTCCGGATCCGGTTATAGAATTTCATCCTGAAATCCGCCTTGGCAGCGACGAAGATGAGGCAGGTGGACGAAAGGGGGTTCTCTATGTAGGGGATAAAGCTCTCCAGGGCCGAGGCCGGCATGTTTTCTGTGCGACGAACAATCACAAGACGGTGCGTGGACAAAAAAGGAAGCGAACAGGCCGCGTCGGCGATATCGCCGGGGCTGGTCCCTTCTCCGGCGTAGAAGATCTGGATATTGAAGTCCCTGGCGGATTCAGGGATGAGGGTTTCACGGATCTCGCTCAACACCTTTTCCATCCGGAATTCGCCGGAGCCGTAAAACAGATAGACCTTGCCCAGTCGCCCTTGCTTCAACAGGTCCAGGATCTGTTCAGGGGAGAGATCCGCCGGCATCAGAAGCGTTCCATGGTCCGGAGATAGATCCTCTCTGCCAATAGCTGGGCGATCCGTCTGGCGGCCTTCCTCTGATTGTATCGCGTCCTGAGGGGATCGGAATCAACGGTAAAAGGGGCCTTTTCTTCCATGGCCTCATCATCCCACACGATCTCGCCGTCGGCCCTGTTCATCAACTTGACCGCAAGCGTGATCTTGAGCCATCGCGAGCTGGTCACTTCAAAGGATTCATGGCTCACCCTGTAGCTGAGGGGCTCGGTGTCGATCTCCCGCACCTCCCCCAGGAGGATAAATGCGGCCTGGTCCCGGGAGGTCAGGGGTATCTGGGAATGGCTGACAAAGGCCTTGCGGATCATCATGGTGAAGTCGGCCTCAAACCCCAATGAAGACGAGGGACTCGGCATCATCGGGATGGCAAGGCTCGGGATCTGGATCCCCTTGGGCGTGTTGGTAGCCTGGAGCTGATACCCGCACCCGCACAGCCCTGTCAACAATCCCAGAACAAGGAAAAACTCATATTTTAAACCAAGAAAGCAGCCCTTCAACAATTTCGCAATTCCCCGGTCCCCCAATCCCCATCCCAAGGCGGCCTGACGGCCGCAACCAACACCGTTCTGCCCGCCCGTGGGGGTCTCTGCCCAAGGGCTGCAATAAAATGCGGCCGTATCGTTCGGCGACCGCCCCCGGGCATTGGGCCTTCGGCCGTCATTCTTTGTCAATTAAATGACCACCGAATGACCACCGAATGACTACTGAATGACTACTGAATGACCACCGAATGACCACCGAATGACCGTTCGGCGACCGCCCCCGCGTGCCAGATAATGTGTATGGAAAGGCAGCAAGGACACTATGCCACTACATTCACCAGCTTTTTCTGGACCACGATCACTTTTTTGACAGGCTTTCCGCCCACGAATTGCTGCACCCTTTCATCTGCGAGGGCCGCCTCCTCGAGGGCCTGGTCGTCATAGGAGGCAGGCACCTCGATCCGGTTGCGCACCTTTCCGTTGACCTGGAGCACCACCTGGCGCGTTGCCGCCTCCAGGGCCGCCTCGTCGTGGCGGGGCCAGGGCATCTCGATCAAGGATCGGCCGTGGCCCAGCATCTGCCACAGTTCCTCCGTCATATGGGGCGCCACGGGCGAGAGAAGGACCACCGTGCTCTCTACCGCCTCTTTTACCACCGACCAGGCCGTGTCGTCCTTGTCCGCGTCGCCGCTCAAAAACTGATTCACCTCATTGACCAGCTCCATGACAGCTGAAACAGCCGTATTGAAATGGAATCGGTCTTCGATGTCGGCCGTGACCCGCTTGATGGTCTCGTGGGTCTTGCGATGCAGGGACCGTATCGGCCCTTCCGGCAGCTCACCTCCCCTGAAGGTCGGAGCCCCTGTGATCCTGTCCAGGTGAAGGGTCGCCAGCCGCCAGACCCGGTTGAGGAATCGGAAAGAGCCCTCCACGCCCTGATCGCTCCATTCCAGGTCCCTGTCCGGGGGCGAGGCAAAGAGGCAGAACATGCGGACCGTATCGGCCCCGTACTGGTCGATCAGGTCCTGGGGGTCCACCACATTCTTCTTGGACTTGGACATCTTCACGGTGTTGCCTCGGATCACCTCGGCCTGACAGTAAACGCACCTGCCGTCCCGGACCTCCGTGGGATAGAGATATCCATGCTGAGGACATGCCTCGGTCTCTTTGCAGACCATCCCCTGGGTCAGGAGGTTGGTGAACGGCTCGCTGACCTTAAGGTATCCCAGATCCCTCAAAACCCTCGTATAAAAACGCGAATAAAGGAGATGCAAAATGGCGTGCTCGATCCCCCCGATGTACTGGTCCACGGGCATCCAGTAATCCACCTTTTCCGGGTCGAGGGGCCCCTTATCGTATGTGGGGCAGGCATACCGATCAAAATACCAGGAAGACTCCACAAAGGTATCCATGGTGTCTGTCTCGCGCCGGGCCTTTCCCTTGCATCTGGGGCAGGTGGTCTCATAAAAGGAGGGTTCAAAGGGAAGCGGGGAGGCGCCGTTGGGCCTCATATCCAGGCCCAGGGGGAGCGCCACCGGCAGGTCCTCTTCAGGAACCGGGACGGTTCCGCACCGCTCGCAGTAGATAATGGGAATGGGCGCCCCCCAGTATCGCTGCCGGGATATGCCCCAGTCTCTCAATCGATAATTGACCGTCTTATGGCCCATGCCTCTGGATTCCAGATAATCGGCGATGCTGTCCAGGGCCTCCAGGTTCCGCTGACCATTGAACGGCCCTGAGTTGACCAGCACGCCCTCGCCCACATAGGCCCCGGTCATGTCGGCCTCGTCCAGTTCCGCGTCGGGGGGTTGGATCACCACCCGGAGGTTCAGACCGTATTTCTTGGCAAACTCGAAATCCCGCTGGTCGTGCGTAGGCACAGCCATGATGGCGCCGGTCCCGTAATCGAAAAGCACAAAGTTGGCAACGAAGATGGGGATCTCCTCGCCGGTCACCGGGTTTCTGCAATATCTCCCGGTAAAGGCCCCTTCTTTGACCGTGAACTCCGCGGTGCGCATGAACCTGTCCATCTTGAGGGTCCGCTCAACAAACTCCTGGACCTCCTGTTCCTCGGGAGCGCCTTTGATGATCTTTTTGACCAGGGGGTGTTCCGGGGCCAGGCACATGAAGGTGGCGCCGAACACCGTATCTTGACGTGTTGTGAAGACCTCGATCACCTCATCGGAACCTACCAGGGGAAAGCGGATAATGGCCCCGTAGCTCTTCCCTATCCAGTTGCGCTGCATGGTGAGCACCCTCTCCGGCCAGCCCGGCAGCTTTTCGCAGTATTCCAGGATTTCGTCAGCATAGTGGGTTATCTTGAGAAACCAGCTGTCCATCTCCTTGATGGCGACCTCCACGTCCGGATGCCGCCAGCAATGGCCGTCCTCCACCTGCTCATTGGCAAGAACGGTCTGGCACTTGTGGCACCAATTGACAAAGGTCTTCTTTTTGTAGGCCAGTCCCTTTTCATACATTTTCAGGAATATCAACTGCTCCCATCGATAATACTGAGGATCGCAGGTGGCCAGCTCGCGGTCCCAGTCATAGCTGAAGCCCATCCGCTTGAGCTGGGCCTTCATGGCCGCAATGTTGTCATAGGTCCACCGGGCCGGATGGGTGTTGTTTTCTATAGCCGCATTCTCCGCCGGCATGCCGAATGCGTCCCACCCCATGGGGTGGAGCACATTCTTGCCGCACATCCGTTTGTATCTGGCCACCACGTCGCCGATGGTGTAGTTGCGCACATGGCCGATATGGATCTTGCCGGAGGGATAGGGAAACATCTCCAAAAGATAATATTTTTCTTTAGAATGATCTTCTTTGCATTTGAAAAGATTATTTTTTTCCCAATAAGACTGCCATTTGGGTTCCAGTTCTTGCGGGTTATATTTCATGGTCTGTCACACCTTTTGCGGATCCGCTTTCCTCGGTTTGTTTCTTGATGATGGTATTGTAGATGTTGTCCAACACGCCGTTGATATATCTGCCCGAGTCTTCGCTTCCGTATATCTTGCCGATTTCCACGGCCTCGTCCAGGGAGACCCTTGGAGGGATATCGGGCATGAACATCATCTCAAATACGGCCAGTCTCAAGATGGACCTGTCGAGGCGCGCCATGCGATCAATGCGCCAGTTCCTTGAAGACTGACTGATCACCGTGTCCAGACTCGTCTTTTCACGGCAGACGCCCAGGACGAGGTCCTTTGAAAACTCACGAATGGGTTCCGGGGCCTCGAAGTTCTCACAGATGAGATCAAACGCCTCAGAGGGATCATCAGGACTGAACTCGAGGTGAAACAGGACTTTTATCGCCAGTTCCCGGGCCCGCCTTCTCTTCCCCATATGTCACCATCTCGCATCTGCGCAACTCAACCAACATCCCTTCCCAGTTCGTTGAAGAGGTTCACCATCTCAATGGCGGCCATGGCGGCCTCGTACCCCTTGTTGCCTGATTTGGATCCGGCCCTCTCAATGGCCTGTTCCAGGTTGTCGGTGGTGAGCACGCCAAAGGCGATCGGGATATCACTCTCCAGCGCAACGCTCGCGATCCCCTTGGAAACCTCGGCCGCTACATAGTCAAAATGAGGCGTGGCCCCCCGGATGACCGCGGCAAGACATATGACCGCATCATATTGCCCGGTTCGGGCCATCCTCTTGGCGGCCAGGGGCATTTCAAACGCCCCGGGGACCCTCGCGATCACCATATTGTCTTCCTCGGCCCCATGTCGTTTCAGGGCGTCCAAGGCCCCTTCCATGAGCCTGGAGCAGATGAAATCATTAAAGCGGCTCACGATGACGGCGAACCGGAAGCCCTGCGCCGACAGTCGGCCCTCTACTACCTTAGGCATAATGCGCCCCCTTTCCAAGTGGGTATTGACAGTCTCAAAAAGGTCGGAAACCGTCCCTTCCTGTTGTCCGGGAAAAATGAACAGACGGCAGGGACCCTATTCAATTCTCTTCAACAGATGGCCCAGCTTGTGGCACTTGGTGGTAAGATACCGGATGTTTTCCGGCCTCGGCACACACTCGATGGGGACGCGTTCAGTAACTTGGAGCCCGTATCCCTCCAGCCCGATGATCTTTTTGGGGTTGTTGGTAAGGAGCCTCATCTTGCTCACGCCGATGGCCACCAAAATCTGGGCCCCTACCCCGTAATCCCTCAAGTCTGCTGCAAAGCCGAGCTCCTCGTTGGCCTCCACCGTATCAAATCCCTGGTCCTGGAGGGCATAGGCCTTTAACTTGTTGGCCAGGCCGATCCCCCTTCCCTCCTGCTGGAGGTAGAGGATCACCCCGAGACCTTCCTTCTGGATCATGGACATGGCGGTCTTCAGTTGCTCGCCGCAGTCACACCGATAGGAGCCGAAGACGTCCCCGGTCAGGCAGCCTGAATGGACCCTGACCATAACCTCCTTGTCCGGATCGATCTCCCCTTTTACCAGGGCCAGGTGCTCATAGTCGTCAATGTCGTTGACAAAGGCCATGGCCTTCCATTCTCCGAAGGGGGTGGGAAGGACGGTCTCTGCCGCCTTGTGGACAAAGGACTCTTTTCGCATCCGGTAAGAGATGATGTCCGCCACTGTGGCGATCTTGAGTCCGTGGGCCTCGGCAAATATCTCCAGGTCCGGGAGTCGCGCCATGGACCCGTCATCCTTCATGATCTCACAGATTACCGCGGCAGGCTTCAGGCCAGCAAGCCGGGCAAGGTCCACAGAGCCCTCGGTCTGGCCGGTCCTGAAGAGGACCCCGCCCCGTCTGGCCCGGAGGGGAAACACATGTCCAGGCTGGACCAGATCCTCGGGCTTGGCATCGTCGGCGATGGCTGTCAGGACCGTATGGGCCCTGTCAGCGGCAGAGATCCCGGTGGTAACGCCCTTGGCCGCCTCAATGGAGACGGTGAAGGCTGTCTGGAAAGAGGACCGGTTCCTGCGGACCATCTGGTCCAGCTCCAGTCTCTCCACGATCTCAGGCGCCAGGGCCAGGCAGATCAGGCCCCGGCCGTACTTGGCCATGAAATTGATAGCCTCAGGGGTGACCTTTTCAGCCGCTATGGTCAGATCCCCTTCATTTTCCCTGCTTTCATCATCCACGAGGATGATCATCTTTCCTTCTTTTAAATCGGTCAATACGTCTTCTATATCTGAAATGGGCATCTCAAAGATTTCCTTTGCTTGTCTTCAGTGTACGCATCGTCTCAATACCTCAGCGGGCCGGGTCTGCGCAAATCGGCACGCCTAACCTCTTCGCCCCCATCCCACAAGCGTTATTCGCCCGCCCGTGGGGGTCTCTGCCCAAGGGCTGCAATAAAATGCGTTCCGATCGTTCGGCGACCGCCCCCGGGCTCGGGATATCATTTATTGAAAGGCAGCAAGGAATCCCTATCGATCAAAGACTGTCCTTGGGGCTGGAACAGACTGTATTGTAAAGCCCTGCTGCCGTTCCCAGGAGCTCGATTCGGTTTTTGCAGCCCTTGGGCAGAGACCCCCACGGGCACACTTCTTCGCACATTGCATAGAAGTTGCGGAGAGGGGCCTAAACACCCGCTCCTAATTCAGTGAATCCTCATCTGACAAACCCCTGTTTCACAAGGGTTTCCAGGTCGATGCCCCGATCGCTTTTCAAAACAACGCCCGACCTCCCGGCCGGAAACAGCTTCTCCACATACTTGCCGATGAGGTCGGTCTCAATATTGACCAGGCCCCCTCTCTTTTTAATCAAAAGCGTTGTTTCCGTCCCGGTCTGAGGGATGATATTTACCTCAAAGGAATTATTTTCACAAGCATTAATCGTGAGGCTGATCCCGTCCACGGCAATCGATCCCTTTTCGATTATATATCGCGAGAGGCTGTTTTCCACCTGGATCCCGATGATCCACGACTGGCCTGAGGCCTCCTTCCGTATGATGGTTCCCACGCCGTCCACATGCCCCAAGACCAGATGCCCCCCGAGACGATCGGTGAGGCGGAGGGCCCGCTCCATGTTAACCCTGTCGCCTGAGCGCAACAGCCTCAGGGTGGAACGGGAAAGGGTCTCGCCCGAGACATCCATGCTCACGGCCCCATCTCGGATCTCTGTCACTGTGAGGCATACGCCGTCGATTGAGATGCTTTCACCGATCTGGCACTCGCTCGCATCAAACGGCGGCACAATGGTTATCTGCATGTCGTTGCGGGATCGTCGAATCCCGCTGACCTTGCCTATTCCTTCAATGAGTCCGGTAAACATGGCAGTGCATCTTGCCCCATGGGTTCGTTCGCAAGGGCCTTACGGCCTCATTTTCATATCAATCAACACCTTCAACACGCCGGGCTGGCCGGCCCTCTCAAATGCCCTCAGGCCCTGCTCTATGGGATATTGGTCGGAGATGAGTCTTTCGAGGGGCATATCCGGGTGGGATGCCAGCATCTCCAAACCCGCATCGAATCGACCGCACCTGGAGCCCGTGATCGTCTGCTCATGGACCACCACCGGGGACAGTTCCACCCGGATTTCCGAGGCTGTAGTTGATTTAAGCACGATCGTCCCACGCGGTCTGCACAGGGTGACAGCATGGCTCAGCCCGGTTTCAGAACCGGCAGCCTCCACAACAACGTCAAAGCATCGCGCCATATCCTGGCAAAATCCAACGCGGGTCTTGAGCCCCCGCCACCTGGCCTTTTCAAGCTTTTCCCTGTGTCGGCCTATGAGCGTTACGTCCGAAACTGCGCTAAGAAGGACCCAGGCGCACAGGATGCCGATGCGGCCGTCGCCCAGCACGGCCGCCTTTTCATAGCGCGTCGCATCGATCTGGTCCAGAATTTCGACCGCAGCGGACAAAGGTTCGATCAAGACCGCTGTTTCGTTCGTCATGGCCCTTGGAATCGGCCGCAGATTGCCCAAAGGCAAAAGACAGTAATCCGCCATGCACCCATTTAACGCGCGGATGCCCAGGGCCATGCGGTCGGGGCAGTGACGTTCCAGGCCCCTGCGGCACCAATCGCATCGGCCGCACCCCACGTTGATCTCGCCCACCACCCGCCTGCCCGTCAGATCGGGGCCTCCTTCCGTTGGCATGGCCGAATCCACCACCCCGACAAATTCGTGACCCAGGATCCCCTGAAATCCCCCATATCCCCTAATGATCTCCATATCCGTGGCGCAGATCCCGGCCTTGAGGACCTGGATTCGGGCCCAACCCGGCCTCAACTCCGGGACCGGATGATCGTGGACATAGCAAAGCCGACGGCCGTCGAATACGATCGCACGCATGCCGGGTCTCTCACCCGCCCCCTCCCAGAGGGAGGGCCTCCACCCTGTTCCTGCCCCGCTCTTTGGCCATATAAAGACACCTGTCCGCGAGATTGATCATGGTCTCATAAGAGATGTCTCCCGCGAAATCCCTTTCCTTCCACTTTTCCGGCATGCCCGTCACCCCGAAGCTGGCTGTGATGCGAATCTCTTTTCCCTCATGCTGGATGGCCTCAGACACATGCGCGCGCAGGCGCTCGGCCAAAAGCCTGGCCTTTTCCACATCGGTTTCAGGGAGGACCACGATGAATTCCTCTCCCCCGTAACGGGCGATCCAGTCCACCCCCGAGCGGATGGAGCTGCCCATGGCCTCCACAAAGGACTTCAAGACATGATCCCCGGCCTGGTGGCCGTACCTGTCATTGACTGCCTTGAAGTGATCAATATCGGCCATAATCACGGAGATCGGCCGTCCATAGCGTGAAACCCGCTGGAGTTCCTTGGGAAGCTGTGCATCCATGTAGGTCCGGTTGAAGCAGCCTGTGAGGGCATCCGTCACAGAAAGCCTGCGGACAGCTTCGTTGGCCTCTTTGAGCGATCTTTCCAGGTTCAGGATGCGGACAGCCGTCTTGAGCCGGGCAAAAAGCTCTGAGCGGTCGAAAGGTTTGATCAGATAATCGTCGGCCCCCGCATCCAGCCCGGCCAGCATATCTTCCCTGGAGTCCCTGGCCGTCAGGAGAAAGATAAAGACATATCCCGCGGAAACATCCCTTCGAATCCTGCGGCACAGCTCCAGCCCGTCCATCTCCGGCATCATCCAGTCTGTAAAGACAATGGGATAGAACCGCTTTTGAAACAGGGCCAGGGCCTCCTGTCCATCCTGAGCAGAGGCCGCCTCATACCCGGCCTTTGTCAAGGTCTTCTCGAGGAGGATGCGGGAAACAGGGTCGTCTTCGACCACCAGGATGGGAAATGAGTCTTTCAAGGATGATGCTTGCCTCTGCTGAAAGGCGCCTCCGCTTGTCTTTGCCGGTCTGGTGGTTTCTTAACACGTTTTTGCCCGCGAGTGAACAAGAATCTGTACGAATTCTACGGCTTGACTCACACGGTTCTCATCGCTATATTCCCAAGGCGGCCTGACCGCCGCAACCAAACAGCGTTCTGCCCGCCCGCGGGGGTCTCTGCCCAAGGGCTGCAACAAAATGCGTTCATATCCTTCGGCGACCGCCCCCGGGCTCGGGATATTGTTTATTGAAAGGCAGCAAGGAATCCCGATCGACCCGCCTGACTCGCCTCACTCGCATGGCGGGCAGGTGAAAGGGCGTCCTTGGGGCTTAAACAGACCGTATTTTAAAGCCCTGCTGCCGTCCCCACGAGCTCGATTCGGTTTTTGCAGCCCTTGGGCAGAGACCCCCACGGGCAAACTTCTTCGCACCATGCAGAGAAGTTACAGACAAAGATTCTAAACCCTAAATTTTATTTTACCACACCACCCCGAATACAACAACCCCGCAGTTGGCGCTTTGTAACTTGAAACCCCCATGCAAACCATTATATAAAGGACCTTACCCGAGAAGGAGCTTTGTGCCATGAGTCTGATCACCCTCATTCGAGTCTCGCTGTCTTTTTCAGAAAGGGAAATCTTCAGAGACATAGGCTTTCAGGTGGAACCGGGCGACAGGATCGGTCTGGTGGGCCGCAACGGGTCGGGCAAAACGACCCTTCTCAGGATCATGGCCGGGGAGGTCTCTCCTGACAGCGGAGAGGTCAGAATCGCCAGGCGAACCCGCATCGGCTACCTCCCGCAGGATATCCACGAGACCGCGTCAGGCCCGCTGTTGAACACCGTCCTGAACGCCGTTCCAGGACGGGCTGAACTGCAGGAAGCCCTTCAGTTGGCAGAGCGCTCCCTCAATACCCGGAACCATGCGAGGGAGCAGGACCGCTTAGGGAGGGAGATTGCAGATATTCATCATCAGATCAACGGGTTAGACCAGGAATTCCCCCCGCATGAGGCTGAAAAGATCCTGGTGGGTCTGGGTTTCGACGCCAAGGATTTCACCCGCCCTGTTTCCACCCTGAGCGGGGGCTGGAAGATGCGGGCAGCCCTTGCGGCCCTGCTTTACCAGAAGCCGGACGTGCTCCTTCTGGACGAGCCCACCAACCACCTGGACATGCCCTCTGTCAGATGGTTGGAGGGATTCCTTCAGGGCTTCAAGGGGGCACTGGTCCTTGTTTCCCACGACAGGGAGTTCCTCAACCGGCAGGTGAACCGCATTGTCTCTTTTGAGCCAGAGGGGATGCGGTCCTACAGCGGCAATTATGACTTCTATCTCAAGGCCCGGGAAGAAGAGATCCGAGCGATCGAGGCCAGGGCCAGGAACCAGGAACAGCGCATAAGGGAGGCTGAACGTTTCATTGAACGATTCCGCTCCAAGGCCAGCAAGGCAAGGCAGGCCCAGAGCAAGATCAAGCTGGTCAAAAAAATGGAACTGGTGGAGACCCGTCGAAAGGAAAAGACCATTCGCTTCTCCTTCCCCGAGGTCCCGCGAAGCGGCAGAGAGGCGGCGTCCATAGAAGGGGTATCCAAACGCTTCGGCGAGCACATCCTTTATGAAAACCTCAATCTAAAGGTCATGCGGGGGGAAAGGATCGCCATTATCGGTCCCAACGGCTGCGGCAAGACCACCCTTCTTCGACTGATGGCCGGGGAGCTGAAACCGGACCGGGGAAGGATCTCTCTGGGCCATGAGATCCATCTCGCCTATTTTGCTCAGCATCACTCGGACTGGCTCAATCCCAGAAATACGGTCCTTGAAGAGGTCTATCAGGCAGTCCCCCACGCCGCCATCGGGTTTGTCCGTTCAGTCTGCGGGGCCTTTCTCTTTTCAGGAAACGACGTGGACAAGCCCATAGGGGTCCTGTCAGGGGGAGAACGGGCCAGGGTGTCCCTGGCCAAACTGCTCGTGAAACCGGGCAATCTCATGCTCATGGATGAGCCCACCAACCACCTGGACATCGAATCCTCAGAGACACTGATAGAGGCCCTGAAAGGATATGGCGGGACCCTTGCGTTTGTCTCCCACAACCAGTCCTTCGTAAACAGTCTGGCGGAAAAAATATGGGACATCCGGGACCGGGGGATTGTGGAATACCCGGGCCGTCTGGAAGAGTATTACGACCATATGCGCCAGAAGGATAACGCTGCGGCTCGAGGGAAACACCGCGCCGGCGACGCAAATTCCTTGAACAGCTTGCGGGCCGCCAAGAAAACAGGCGTCATACCGCCTCCGGCGAGAAGGGATCGCAAGAGTGAAAAGCGGGAGCAGGCAAGGCAGCGCCAGCTCATTCATGATACGCTCCAGCCGATCCAGAAGCGGATCCAGGAGGTGGAAGACAGGATCTCATCCCTTGAATCGAGGCAGGAGGAGGTTGAAAAACGCCTTGCAGATCCAGAGGCCTTTGCGGATAACGCGGTCAGCGTGCCCCTTCTTGCCGAATACCGGGATATCCGCGAGGAATTGGACGAGCGGCTCCTCGAATGGGAGGAGATGCAACACAGGCTGGAATCCACCAAAGAGCGCCTGGGAGTTCAGGATTGACGCCTGATGCGGCCTTCCTGGCCCCGAGGCGGCTCGTTTGGAAACGCCAGGCCACAGGATGGAAAGGAATCCCATATGAAAATCAAAGAAGAACATAAGCCCCTCTTGAAGAAACTGGGGCTTGGCGAGGAAGACTTTGCCCGCTTCGACGGGAAACATGTCAGTTATGAATTCGACCCGGAGCGGGGCGTGCGGATCTACGATCCCTTTTATGCGACCTCTTACGATGAGTATATCGCCATTGACGGGTGGAGTGCCTGGAGCGATGAAAACGATGCCTTCATGAGCCATATCCTGAGAAAATCGGGAGAAAAGTCCGAGCAAACAAAGGCCCCGCGGTCCGAAGCGGACATGCAGCAGATATCCTCAGACCTTCAAAAGAAATTCGGAAAAAGCGCGAAAACGGACGTCCAATAGGCCCCATCGTGACCCTCGCCCAATACATTGGCATGCTGAAGGCCCACCCTTATTTCCGGGACGCCTTTGTCTATCATCGCTTTCTTCCCCCCCGCGCACCCGCCTTCGGGCCATGGCCAGAACTTCGCAGCGAGACCATGGAGGCGGCCAGGCAGGTTGGCATCCAGCATCTCTATTGTCACCAGACCGAGGCCATTCGAGGCCTCCAGACCGGTGAAAGTCTCCTCGTGGCAACCGACACGGCCAGCGGAAAGAGCTTGATCTACAATATGGCAGTCACCGAAGAGATTCTCGCGCGCAGGGATGCCAAGGCCCTTTATATTTTTCCTCTCAAGGCCCTTGAGCAGGACCAGTTCAAAAACCTGTGCCTGTGGCTCAAGGGGATTCCCAATAGAAAAATCGCCGCCGACATCTATGACGGCGACACCACGCCCTATCGCCGCAAAAAGATCAGGGAAAGGGTGCCTGACATCCTGTTTACCAACCCCGACATGCTCCATCGCGGCATACTGGCCTTCCACCAGAACTGGGAGGCCCTTTTAAGACGCCTCTCGCTGGTGATATTGGACGAGGTCCACACCTACCGGGGCATCTTCGGGTCCCATCTTAACCAGGTCATCCGCCGGCTGAAGCGTCTCTGTCGGCACTACGGGTCCTCCCCCCGCTTTATTCTCCTGTCCGCCACCATCAGCAATCCTGAGACCTTCGGCGAAAAGCTGGTGGAGGAGAAGATCCAGGTCGTAAGCGTCGCCGGAAACCCCAGGGCAGGCCAGCATGTCCTCTTCCTGAATCCACAGGAAAGCCCCAATTTTTATTCAGCCCGGCTCTTTGCCCATTGCCTCCGAAACGGATTTCGAACCATCGTTTTCACCCAGGCAAGGAAGGCAACCGAGTTGATCCACCTCTGGGTGTCCCAGTTGGCGCCCGAACTAAGACGCAAGATCAGTTCCTACAGGGCCGGCTTCACGGCCTCGGAGAGACGGGGCATTGAAAAAGGACTGGCAGAAGGCCGCCTTTTGGGCGTCATCTCCACCAGCGCCCTGGAGATGGGGATCGACATCGGCTATCTGGATGTCTGCATCCTGGTGGGATACCCTGGCACCATCATCAACACCTGGCAGCGGGGGGGCCGCGTGGGCCGGTCCGGTCAGGAATCCATGGTCGTTCTGGTGGGAAAGCCTGACGCCCTGGACCAGTACTTCATGAAGCACCCGGAAGAGCTCTTTGAGAGGTCCTTTGAGGCTGCGGTCCTGGATCCGCACAACCCCTATGTGGTGGATGCCCATCTCCCCTGCGCCGCAGCAGAAATCCCACTGACCCTGAAAGACCAGGCCTTCTGGCCCAAAGACCTGCCGGCCCATCTGGAGAAGCTGGAAAAAGAAGGTCTCCTGAACCGCACTGCCGAAGGAGATCCTGTCTGGTTTCCCTCGCGCCAACACCCGGCCCTCTCAGTCAATATACGCTCCACAGGGGAGACATACACCATCTTCGACGCCGGCACCGGCGAGGCCATCGGAACCGTGGATGGGATCCGCGCCTTCAAGGAATGCCATCCGGGGGCCGTCTATCTGCACCGCTCCATCCCCTACAAGGTGGACCGACTCCTTATAGATAAAAAGGATATTGTGGTCCACCGGTCGCGCCTTCAGTACTTTACGCGCATTCGCAGCGAAAAGGAGACTGAAATCATCCAGACCCAGCGCAGCCGGCCCCAGGCCCAATTCCTGGTACGGCAGGGCATGCTCAGAGTTACCGAAGTCATTACCGGTTATGAAAAACGGGCATTGCCGGGCCAGGACCTGATTGGGGTCTTTGACCTGGATCTGCCGGCCCAGGTCTTTGAAACCACCGGTTTCTGGATTGAGATCGAGCCGGTCCTCAAGCAGTTCATCGAGGCCAAGGGCCTGCATTTTATGGGAGGGATCCATGCCATCGAGCATGCGGCCATCGGCATTTTTCCCCTCTTTGCCCTGTGCGACCGCAATGATGTGGGGGGCATATGTTATCCTTATCACCCCCAGGTGGGCAAAAGCGCCATCTTTATCTACGATGCCTATCCCGGGGGGGTGGGCCTGGCCGAGCAGGGGTTCGATGCGGTCCTGAAACTGCTTGAAAAAACATGGCAGGTCATCAAGGAATGCCCCTGCGAAGAGGGATGTCCCTCCTGCATCCATTCGCCCAAGTGCGGATCAGGAAACAAGCCCCTGGACAAAGGGGCGGCCCAATTGATCCTGGAGGGGCTTCTGGGACATGTTCCCTTCAGTGACATGGTACCGGACGCACAAGATGCAATGCAGATCGAGCCGTTTCCCGACCAGAAGCCCTCTCCTCAGAAAAGGACAGACCCCCGTATCCTCTACCTGGACCTGGAGACCCAGAAGACTGCACAGGAGGTGGGAGGGTGGCAGAACAGCCATCTCATGCGGGTCTCGGTGGCCCTTATCTTCGACAGCCTTGAGGATGCATTTCTCACATTTGAAGAAGACCGTGTGCCGGAACTCCTCACTTACCTCAGGACGGCCGACCTGATTGTCGGCTTCAACATCAAAGGGTTTGATTACCGGGTCCTGAGCGCCTATTCAGAGCAGGACCTGTCCAGGCTCCCCACCTTTGACATCCTGGAAGATGTGTATCGCCGGCTGGGATTCAGGCTCGGACTCGATCACCTGGCATCCGAGACGTTAAAAAAGGGAAAGACGGCAGACGGTCTTCAGGCCGTGGCCTGGTTCCGTGAGGGAAACATGAAAGCACTCACAGCCTATTGCCGACAGGATGTGACCGCCACCAGGGACCTGTTCCTGTACGGACTTGAAAAGGGACATCTCATTTATCGAAGAAAGGACAACCATACCAGGATGCGGCTCCTCGTGGACTGGGACCTAAACCGGTTGCTTCATTCCGATTCATTATGAAGGTTTGTCGCCCAGCTCCTCTTTTGCCTTCCGGTAGCACTGAGGACAGTAGGTGGAGGTGATGTCTACCCCGGCCCTGCGGTGCATATAGGATTCCACAGAGACCCACTGCCCTGTCCCCAGTTTCCTGCCTGCATCATCCCGTATCTTCTTGCACACGCAGCAGACGGGCAATATTTTTTCGTAGGCCTGGATCTTCCGGTTGAGCTCCAGCTTTTCAAGACAGCGGGATATCCTGAAATGCATCTCTTCAGGGTCGCAGGGCTTGAGGAGATAATCATCCGCCTCCAGCCGCAGGGCATCGATGGCAGAGTCCATGCTCCCGTATCCGGTCAGGACAATGACCATGGTCTCCGGGCAGATCTCCTTGGATGCCTTCAGAACCTCCAGGCCATTGACGGGCGTCATCACCAGATCCACGATGACCAGGTCAAAGGAAGAACGCTTCAATAATTGAATGGCCTCATCCCCGCTGTTGGCCGTTGTGACCGCATACCCCTTTTGAGCAAGGTCGGCCCCGGTCCCCGATGTGATCAAAGGATCGTCGTCCACCAGCATAAGGCCGTATTTTCTTCGAACATCGCTCATAAATGCTCCGGTCTTCATGCTATTGGAAGGCTCACCGTAAAAACAGCGCCTCCTCCGGACCCGTTACTCGCCGAAATAACGCCCCTGTGGTCTTCGATGATGCTGTGGCAAAGGGATAGCCCGACGCCCATGCCCATCTCTTTCTTTCTGGTAAAGAAAGGGTCAAATATATGGCCCAGGTCATCCTCTGAAATGCCCGGGCCTGTATCGGCAACTTCCACAATCACATCATTTCCTGCCCGACGCGAGGTGATGGTCACCTGTGCATCCGTGATCTCCACAGGCTTCCCGCCAGCCTTTGCCCTGCCCCGGTCTGTCATGGCCTCGACTGCATTGCTGATGAGATTCATGAAGACCTGCCCCAACTGCTGGGGCGAGGCCACAATCTCCGGTACTGCCGACGACAGGTCCAGGACCATTCTCACCCGGTTTTTTTCCAGATGACCTTTCAGCAACGCCGCTGTGTCCTCAATCAGGATGTTGACATGGGTCGGCTGTCTGGCCTCCTTCCCCGGGCGGTTGAGATCCAGGAGCTTTCCTACCGTGTCCCGGATGCTGGCAACACCCTTTTTGACCAGGGAGAGCTTTTCCAGCAATCCCCTGTCCGCCTCATGGCCCTTCTCGATAAGGTGGATAAGGGAGGTAATGCCCTGCAAAGGCGAATTTATCTCGTGGGCGATGGTGGCTGCCAGTTGGCCCGTAGCCGAGAGGCGGTCAGAACGCAGCAACTGTTCCTGCAAGCGTTTGGTGACGGTTATGTCCCTGTAAATCATCATGGCCGAAACCGTGCCATCCTTATGAACGATGGGCGAGCAGGTGACATGATACACATGGTTCTCTTTCGGATGGACCATTTCTGTTTCAGAGATCTCGCCGCGCTGAACCGTTTCGTGGAGACACCAGGGACATGGGTCGTCCCTGTTGAACAATGCCTCATAGCAAAGCTCGCCCGTTGCGTCGCGGCCGTTCTTGCCAATCATTGCGGGATTCATATAGACAATGTGCAGATCAGGTGAAGAGATATAGACCGAATCGTGCATGGCCTCCATCATGGAACGATACTTTTCTTCGCTTTCTCGCAGGGTTTCCTGGGACTGCTTTCGTTCGGTCACATCCCTCATGATGGATAGCACAGCGGGTCTGTTCCTGTATTGAATAATGCTCGACGCCAGTTCCACGAACCTGTGCACCCCGTCTGACCGACAGATGCACGCTGTCACCGTATGAGGCCTGTGATCGCCCTTCACGAGCCTCCTGAAGTGGTTGAAAACCCTCCTGCGATCTTCAGGCGCAGTCAAGTCCAAGAGATCCCTGGCCGCTGAATTGGCCAGGGGCAGACCTGCCAGCTCGCAACATGCGGAATTTCTGAAAACAATCCTTCCATCCTGGATCACCACGATGCAATCCTTTGCGAATTCAATAATCACCCGGTATTTTTCTTCGGCCGCGGTTTCCAGATAACTGCTGAACGCCCCCCAGACACAGGCAATGACAAAGGCAAAAAATCCGTATTCCATCAGATAGTGAAAAGTGGAAAAACCCAGGGCTGCCAGACCGTCATGGATCCCGAGCCCCACCCATATTGCCCCGGCGGTCAGGTAGGCGCTGCGATGCTTAGGCTGCGCCTCTTTGTGTCTGATCCAGATGATGAAGGCGCCCGCGCTGGCTGCGACTGCATAGATAACGAACAGGCGGCCGAGGGGCCCCAGGGCCGGTTCAACAAAGGGGGACGTCAATCCAATGAAGTTGCGCGCAACGAAGTCTTCACTGACGATGTAGGGCGTAAACCACAGGAAGAGGAGGATGAGACCATGCCAGATGCAAGCGATGACGTGGTACTGGTTGCCGCGGATGCCAAGATACGAAAATGTAAAGCCATACACCACATGGATCCAGCAGATGATGGCGGTAAATTCCATCCGCCCCGCTAACCGGTTGAGCGGTCCGGCAGGGGCGTTATACTCCATAAAGATAGCCACGGAGTAGATTAGCGAAGAGAATGAGATGCCGGCGCCCCAGACATACCATGCAGATTCGCGTCTCTTCAGAAAAAAGAGGAGCTGTAAGACCAGCAGGAGAAACGACAGGACCGCTATGGAAAAGGACCCTGCCGACTCAAGCACGATGCGCTCGGGCAGCATGACGGATGATGGCTCCTCTCTCTCGGTTTTCCCTTGAAGTATTGCTCAGCAATGCATGGGCAGTTCCTTCACCTTCATTGCGGCCTTTTGCAGGCCTTTTGTTCCCGGACAACTTGGTTCAGTCCCTCACAGGTGCGTTCTGCCTGCCTCCAAGATCCTGTGAAACCGATTGCAACACAATGGTATTTTTTGCGTCAGCAATATTCATACCGTCATCACCCCTGGCAAAGGTCCACAAAAAACGGCCTTTTGGGAACAGCGAGGCATGTGTATTTGGCCGTGCGGCTCCCAAAAAGGCCTGCCAACCGCCTGGGGATGGTGCAATGGCCCGCCTGTTAAATCATTTTACATATTGTGAAAAAAATTTACGTCGGTTCTTCCCCCAGGGACCGGCGAGCCAGGCAGGGAATACGCCGCGGTGAAAAATCGATTGGGAAACAAAGACCTTTATGAGCGCGCACGCTTAGAGAGATTGGGTGAGACCTCAATGATCCGGAGCTCCACCCCCCTCGGGTCCCTCCTTTTTGTCAAGGGCGATATACAGCGGGGGCGCCTTCCCCTGTTTGGGTTCGCCCATGTAGATGGTCTGGTGTGGAAAGGGGATTTCGATGCCCCGTTCATCAAAACGCCGTTTCATGCGACGGTAGAATTCGCGCCTCACGCCCCACTGTTTCAGGGGCAGGGTCTTGAAGCGGGCGCGGATGATCACGGCCGAGTCGTCAAACCGCTCCAGCCCGAAGATCTCCAGGGGTTCGAGAATGCTGGATCCATGCTCCGGATCCCTCTGAAGCTCTTCGCCCAGTTCTCTCAGCATCTCCATGACCTCGTCCACGTCCTCCCGGTAGGCTATGCCGATATCCATGACCGCCCGGGAGTAGACCTTGGAATAGTTGCTGACAGAATCAATGCTGCTGTTGGGGATCACATGGACCGTTCCGCTGAGATCCCTCAGCTTTACAGTCCGCAGCCCCACAGACTCCACCATCCCCCCCTGATTGCCCACCGTTGCATAGTCCCCCACCCGAATGCTCTCCTCAAAAAGGATGAAGAGACCGTTGATGAGATCCTTGACCAGGGTCTGCGAGCCAAACCCGATGGCCAGACCTACGATTCCCGCCCCTGCCAGGATAGGGGTCGTGTTGACGCCCAGACGATCCAGTATGACGATCCCGCCCACAAAACCCGCACTGATGTTGACGGCCGTCCTTATGACCGGGATCAGGGTCTTTTGTTTCTGAGAGATCTCCTTTCCCCTTCTCCCTTTCTTCTCTTTCAAGAGATAGGCAGAAATCATGGTGCAGATCTCGATAATGGAAACCACTACCGCCAGCGTGACGACAATGGCGAGCCCCCGCAGCAGAATCATGCCCCCCGTATCAGAGCCCACAAATTCAGAGACCGGGACTCCCCAGGTCTGAGCCATAACTCCAGAACCTATAGCAATAACGACCCCGGACAGCCCTTTTCGCACAATCCGCACGTACCGGTTCGCCCGATCCTCTATCCCCGGGAACCTTTGCACCACCCTCTCGTTGATCCGAAAAAATCCTCGAAAGATCTGATCCAGGGCCCGCAGGCACATAAACATCACGAAAATAGTAGCTGCTGTGCCCACGGTGGCATGAAAAAGGTATTCAAATCCCCTTTCGTACTGAAATACCAGGGTCAGGAAAATCGCCCAGATGTACCCTGTCGCCACAATCGGCCAGTACCGAATGATGGCCCCCAAGGCGCGGCCTTTCTCCATGTTGGCCGGTTCTGTTCCCTCTTCATCATTCTGTATTCTGTTTCCCTGCCTCATCCGGATCTCACGGGCGACCTGCAGGACAAACACCGTCAGCATCACCGGAAACGGGATGAGCAGAATGCCGCGCAGCATGGCGAAGTAAGGCTGACCCATGAAGGGCCAGAGAAAAGAGGCCATAGCCACAAAGTAGAAAACGGCGTACACCGCGAATCGCCGCACCCAGATCCAGACATAGTGGGCATTCTCATCGGACAGCGCCAGGATCCTGACGCGCGACTCGTCAGGGAACAACAGGATATGGAAAAAAGACATGGCCATCCGGTAAAAGAAAAGCACGAGAAACAGACTCAGAAGGATCTCACGCCCTGACGCAAAAGAGGGCATCAGCTCAAAGAAGAGGGCAAAGCTGATGCAGAGGATTAGATAGGGAATGCATTTCAACAAGATATAGACGCATCCCCATCCTATCTTCGAGGCCAGAGTCTTCATTCTGCCCAGTGAAGATCGGGCCGGGCGCACCAGCAAGAGAGCTGAAAGGAGGGCGATAATAAATGCCAGCCCGGCATCCAGGAGCAGGATCAAAAGTCGAGACTGGTTTTCGGACCTCTTCAAGAATGCCCATATGTTCGAAAAGTCCTCGGGCATTTGTTCAATCATGGCGCCGGCCCTGACTACACCGTTTCTCAGGTCTTGAGAGATCCCCTCAAAACGGTCAAAGACCCATCGCACGATTAAAAGCTGCTGCGCACCCCCCTCAGAGACCTGACTCCCTGATTCCTTACTGTCCAGGGCCTTCCTGGCCGCTATCATGCCCTTCAGGTTTCTGGCAAACGTTTCCCGCTTTTCCGGGTTCTCGATAACCTCCAGCAACTTTTCCAGTTCGCTATGCGAAGGCCCTCCCTGTGGCTCCGGGGCTTCAGCCTGGGCCGAAGCCGCGGCCAATAGGAAAAATAAGGCCAGGACCAAAAAGGAGCAGACATGGGCGTTATGCTCGATTCGACGCATTCGGGCGCCTTTCCTTCTTTGATGGCATGGATTCACTGGCCGGGCCTGGGCCTTTGCCAACGGTTGCCCCTTTTCCCGGATGTTATGCAACGATGATTCACCCCGATACCACGAGGACGTTGTTCACAGTCCCAAAGCAGTTGGGACAGATCTGGTCATTGTTCGGATCGTTCTGCCACCGGCCGTCTACCAGAAAACGATATTCATACCTGCCGGGGTGCAGTACGATGGTTTTTTTCCAGTTCCCCTCTGTTTCCTGCTTCATGGGATGGGCCTTTTCATTCCACTTGTTGAAATCGCCCATCAGATAGACAGCGTCGGCATGAGGGGCGTTTAGAGACAGGGTGACCCTCTTGCGACCCGCCATGCGCCTTGCGGTTTTGGAGATCTTTTTCTTTGCCATGGTAAAGCCCTCCCTTACAATTTCTGCGTTTGTCATTGTCACATTTGTCCATTCATATGGCCGTCTGTCCTGTGAAGCTGCGAATGCTATTTTCTCAGATTTAATGGCCCGCTCTTTCAGTCCTTTATTTTGTCATGTTATCAGATTGCCTGTACGGGCGAAAGTCTTTTTGCCAGAAAACAGCAATCATCATTATGAGGCAGATCGGGTGTTCATATTCTGTGAGAGCGGCATCTTGCCACGACGTTTCGCGGCTTGGAAGCCCACAGGACTATTTTAACAATTACCAATATGAGAATTGCTGGCAAGAATATGCATGGGAGAGGTCCGTTTCGACAATCAGATTTTTTTAAGTGAGGTTCAAGATCGGCGTCTTTTACTTGGACAGACGCTCCACACGGAAGTTTTATAACTCCCATTGGTATGGATGCGGCTTTGCCGCGGTGATGGTCAAGGTGATTCGATTGTCGCGGTATTCATTATTGGGATCGTCGCTGATCCTCCGGCGGTGCGAATACCCTAAATCTGCCGAAAACCAGCCGAGGAAGCGATATCTGACCCCGCACCGTCCGCCAAACGTATCATCGTCGTCCTCTTCCTGGAAGGCGTAATCGTTTTTCCGATAGTCCAGCCCAAGATAGGCCTTAAGATCCTGCACAGGTTCATAGTCGATCCCTGCATCTCCCCCCCAGTAACGGGTAAAGGCCCTGGGTTCCACATCCATGAACCCTTCATCCCATCCGCTTAGGGCGGATACAAAGGCCCTTCCTCGCCTGAAACGCTTTTCGAACCTTCCCGTATATTCAATGCCCGGATCGATGTCGATTCCGGAAGGCCTGAAATAACCGATGTCCAGGGCCAGGCTCATGGATTTGGAAAACGCGTATTCACATCCTACGCCAACCTCGTGTATATGATAACTGATGGGGACTCCTTTGAAGTTCCGGTTGGCGAAGCCGTAACGGACATGGATCGCGGCCCGACGGCTGAACCGGCGTCTGTAGGCCGCATCCACATCATGGGCGTCCAGGTCCGCCCGACCCGGTCCATAGCCCTTGTTCAGGGTGTAATCAAATCGCCGGTAATCATAAGCCAGTTCGAGACCGTCTTTGCCGGTTATCCAGTAGAACAGCCTGGCGTACGGACTGTGTTCCACCACATCTTCCACATCGGGGTCTTCATTGTTCAGGTATCCGTGTCGGTAACCAGCCGAAAGGCGGCTTTCCGGGCCGAACACATAATCAAGACTCGTGTTGAAATCGTTTCGTTCATAGGGCCTTGCCGTATGCCGGATCCGCTGGGTGCGCAGATCCGGGGCCAGATCCTGATCGAGGAGATCGTTGGATCTGATGTAACTGTCTGAAACATTGAACGTCAACCGCCTGCTGAGACGCTGCCAGAATTTCAGCCTGCCGTCGTGTCTCACATAGTCGTTTTCCGACAGGTCATGATATCTGACCCAGCCAAACGTATATTCCAGCTCCAGGCCGTTTCTGCCGGAGTCCATGTACACCAGAACGCCGGGTGATACAGTGGTGATGTAATCGCTCATCTTGTCGTATTTATAAAGGAAGATATTATCATCGTATTCTCCCTTGACGCTTATCTTAGGGGTAATCTGGATTCGGTATCGACTGGACGTGGAACCCACTCCGCCGCTGGCAGTTTTGATCCCTCCCCCCCTGTCGCCCCCCTGAATTTCAAGGCCGCCCGCCGATCCTCCAGAATGGCCCGGGGTCTGAATCGATCCCAGCGTTGGCAGAGGCCCCTCCCCCTGAACGCCCTTTAAAAGGCTGTTCTCAGAGAGCGGGTGGCCAGGGGGGTCTTTTGGAACAGGGGCCGCGGCGGTTGGAGGCGGCGATGGCGCTCTCAATGGAGACTTCCTGTAGGGGATTGAAATCCGAAGCCGGGGGGCGGGCAGCCGGGGTTCCAATCCGGCCTGACCCGGTCTGTCATATAGATTGATCACCAGCCGATGGGGGTTGTCCATCAGAAAGGCACGCGTTTCCACAAAGCCCTTGGGAAGCCCGATGCGAATTAGAAGCCCATCATCCGCGGTCTCTATCTTTAGCCATGAGTCAAACGTCTTGTATCTGCGGAATGGAGGAAGTTGGGTGACAACATTCGGAAATGCCAAATGGAGTTCGCGGCCGTTTACTGCGGGTTCGTGGAACAGAATCCTATCCGAAAACTGGAATACGATGGAGGCGTAATCCTGGTGCCGCCCCCCCCGGATAGTCTCCAGAATGGGATGGCCCTGGCGCTTGGATGGGGACGCTTCAACAGGGCGGTTCTGCGCCATGGTGGGCTGAGCAAGCCAGTTGGCGAGATATGCCGAAAAACAAAAGGCCACGGGAATAAGGTGCACCACAGCAACGAAGCCTGCAATAAAAAAACATATTTTTCCTGAACTTGGCTTCAATTCCGTTGCTCATTCAAGGGCCTCGTCTCCGCCCCGTCGGCTGTCACCGTCCTGGCCTATGCCCTTCGCCTTGCACCTCACGCCTTGTGCCACTCACCTTGCATCTTATGGCACATAAATCGTATCCCCTGGATAGATGTATATATTCGATTCAGGGACCCTGCCGGCAATGCCATTTTCAAGATTGTAGCGCAAGTTCTCCTGCTTCCCGTTTACCACGCGAACAATGGTGATATTTTCTGTATCGGCCCATTCTGTAACCCCGCCGGCCAGGGAAATGGCCTGGAAAAGGGTCATATTGTCGGCGAGCTTATATTGGTCCGGCTTCTTGACCTCGCCAAGGACATAAAACACCTTTTCTTCCTCGGGTTCAAAGATCGTCAATTCCCTGAACTTGACATAGACCATGTCGCCGTTTTTTATCCTGGGCAGCGGTTGCTCGCTTTCTTTGTTCAAAAAAAGCTGAAGATTGAAGATCTCATCCACATTGCCCTTCCTGATGATAAGGATTTTGCTCAGATCAGCGGCATCCGTCTCTCCCCCTGCCGCCACAATCAGGTCTAAGAGATTCATATCCTCCTTGGGCTCATATGTGCCGGGATTGTTGACCGCCCCGAAGATCCGGACCTTGTTCTTGACGTCCTCCTCCAGTTTTTCAGGGGGCGGGGTCCAGGGCATCAGGGTCCGCTTGACATTTCCGAAGTTGGGGGAAATGGGCACAAATAAAATGTCGTTTTCCTGAAGCGGCGTCAGGAGCCTGGGATCGCCGGTGATCGTGAACTGATAGAGGTTGATCTTGATGCTTTCCGTCCCTTCCTTTCTTTTTCTCAGGATCCGTGCGTCGCTCATGACAGCCCCGTCCACTGCGCCGCCCGCCACGTTGAGGGCCGCCTGAACATTTGCGCCCTCTCTCACAATGTATACCCCGGGATTTGCCACATGGCCCAGGACCTGGACAAACTGACGTTTTTCAATGATGCTCACCTCCATCTTGGAGTCCCTGGCAAGATATTTGGGGAGCTTCTTCCCGATAGCCTCCTTGATCTCGGCCGTGGTCAGGTCATTGACATAAATATGGCCCACATCCGGGATATAGACATATCCGTTATTGTCCACTTCGAACTGATTGAGCTTGTAGATCTTGTCCCGAATGTATTGATCCTTTCCTTCTCCGCGGCCCGGCACATTGATAAAAAGGAGATCCCCTGCGTCCACCTTTTTCTGATAAACCTTTGGAGACGGCGCGATCAACACGTCATCGGGCTGAAGGACAATCCTCTCATGCGTCACCCGCATTTCCCGATATCCGTCACGGGTTTCCCGTCGGAGCTTCATGCCGACGTCGACCACCCCTTCCAACAGACCCCCTGCCGTATCAATCAGGTATTGAACCGATGCAACCGTGGGCACGCGATACCATCCTGGATAGCGAACCCCCCCTAAAATCTGGATGTATCGTTCGCTTTTAAGGAGCTTAACCGATACCTTTTCTCCTTTCTCCACAAATTTGGCGAGTTTTGGCGTCAATCCCCGTTCCAGATCGGCAAGGCCCAGGCCCTCAACCGAGACCCGGCCGATGCTCATCATGTAGATATTTCCATCCGGGGCCACATCATAGACCGTGCTCATTTCAGGCTGGCCCGGGACAATGATCTCCAATACGTCGCCGGCCGCCAGCATGCTTGCATCTCTTGTGATTTCAGTGAGATTATCAGATATCAGACCCCCGTCCTCGGCTTCAGAAGGCGCCATTGGCCCCTTTGGGGCAGCGGGTGTCGGGTCCGGCAATGCCTTCCCCGTTCTACCCTTCCCTTCGGCCTCGCCCTGGACCACCCCGGCCTGGGCGGCCGGTCCTGAAGGTTCAGCGGTTCGACTCCCTTCAGGTGGAGAGGCCACCTCATTGGAGAAGGGACTTTCAGGGTCTCCGGACGAATCAAACGCCGTGACGGCGAAAAAATAATCCTTATGATCGGTGAGCCCATGAAGGGTTATCTCGGTAACATTTCCATCCACAATGATGGGAGGCGGACCTTCGGCTGCATAATCGGCTGGGTCAGGCTGGTAAGGCGGGCCTGATTTCGTATCATAATAGATCTTGTACCCGGCAGGGGCGGGATCCTCTTGGGGGTCCCACCTGAGGGTGATTTCCTTGGTTTTTTTTGCGGGGTCAACCATGCCCTGGTCATGGGCGTCCGCTTCTGGTCCCGCGGGTTCAGAGGGAGAAACCAATGAGTTGAAGGAAAACGTGGCCAGGCGCCCGGCCATGCTGGCAGCGAAGTTTTCCGCATTCCCTCTGTCCTTAAAGGCGCCCGGCAGAAGGCCAAACTCTGCGCTTGCAGTCGATGCGAACAGGAGCATCAACAGCAGTTGCCCCATCATCTGAAAAAGCCCTTTCTTCATACCCTGCATCCAACGGCCCTTTTGTGGCGTCAAAAGGTGGAGGCGATCGACTGCGCCATTGGCCCGTATTTATAATGAATTGGGGAATAAATAGCAACAACCATATGAGCAGAGCCCATAAACAATATGCGGCAACATCACGGAGCTGAGGCAGGATCGCTGGTTTTATTGCGAAAAAGCCTCCTTTGGTGTAGCCTTGGTCCCAATAAGGCCACCAACACCACAGCATTACGACTGTTCTCATGCTGCGAACAGGGCGCCGGCCCTTTCCTGTCTCATAATTGATGCACGGCGATTCCAGGGAGAGCCGCCCACCCCTGCACCGGCATCCGGTTTGATCAAGAGCCAAAAAGGATAATTTCCAGAGGCATCATCTCATTATTGACACAACCGCACCATTTCCCGTATGTTTTCTTATTTAGATTCAGGATTCATGAGCGAGATTCCCCATGTAACCCAAGGGGCGGAGCTGTGCCTGCCCCTGGCTTATCTTCAGGTCGTTTCCTTTGCGTCCTCTTTGGGCGGGCATAACTCAAGCAACTTAATAAACCCAACTAACCCAAACAACCTAATTGTCCTGCCGTGATACAAAACTATCTCACCGTGGACGTGGAAGACTATTACCAGGTCTCCGCATTTGAACCCCTCGTTGGCATGGCCAAATGGGACCAGCATCCATCAAGGGTCATTCGCAATACCCGAACCATTCTCGATGCCCTGAGCCGACACGGCGCAACAGCCACCTTCTTTGTCCTGGGCTGGACAGCCGAAAGAAATCCCGGCCTTGTCAAACAAATCATGCAAGACGGCCACCATATCGCATGTCACAGTTATGGACATCGACTCATATACACGCTGTCCACAAATGAATTCCGGGAAGACGCCCATCGGGCAAAGGATGTTCTGGAACAGATCACAGGGATGCCTGTGATCGGATACCGCGCCCCCAGTTATTCTATTACCGAACAATCCCTCTGGGCCTATGACATCCTTGAAGAGCTGAGCTTCACATACAGCTCAAGCGTCTTCCCCATTCATCATGACCGCTACGGCATACCGGACGCCCCCAGATTCAGATATCAGGTTCCGGGCCACGCAATGACGGAGTACCCCCTCTCAACATGTCGTCTTTTCGGCCGCAACATCCCCGTGTCCGGAGGGGGCTATTTCCGCATCTTCCCCTACTGGTTCACCAAAATGGCCCTCTCAAGAATTAACAAAGCCGAACATCAGCCCTTTGTCTTTTTCATCCACCCGTGGGAAACAGACCCGCAACAACCCAGGATGAAGGGGGCCAGTCTGCTCTCGCGATTCAGGCACTATACGAACCTTTCCAAAACCGCACAACGATTTGAGAAGCTGCTCAACCAATTTCAGTTTATTCCCATACCCGAAAGACAAGACAATTTGGTTAGTTGAGTTAGTTGAGTTACTCGGGTTCATTGGGTTGTTTGCGTTATTCGAGTTCTTTGGGGTATGGCCCCTATCTTACATCCTGGTTATCCTATAAATCCTGTCTGAAAAACAAATGGGTGTGCATATTCAAGAGATCCAATCCACCGATGCCTGGCATTGGGACGCATACCTCCATTCCCACCCGCACGCTACGCTGTATCACCTCTACGGCTGGCGCAATGTCATTGAAAAAACCTATGGCCACAAAACGTACTACCTCTTTGCCACAAATCCGATAGCCTCTGTTAACCCAACGAACTCAAATAACTCATTAAACACCAAAACCCCGGTTGTTGGCCTCCTCCCCCTTGTCCACCTCAAGCACTTTCTCTTTGGCAACAGCCTCATCTCCATGCCGTTTTTCGACCTTGGCGGCATCCTGGCCGATGGCGAGGAAACCGAACAAGCGCTTCTCAACCATGCAATACAGCTCGGCAGAAAATTGAAGGCAACCACCATCGAGCTCCGCCACGCCCAACCGATTTCGTGCCTCAACTCAACAAACCCACTGAACCCAATATGCTCAACGAACCGAAGCAACCCAACGAACTCAATCAACTCAAGCAACTCAAATAACCCAACAAACCCTTTTCATGTTGTCACCCGATCCCACAAAGTCCGTATGCTCCTTGATCTTCCTGACTCTTCTGAAACATTGATGAAGTCATACAAGTCGAAACTGCGAAGCCAGATCAGGAAGCCTATAAAAGACGGACTTGTTGCCAGAATCGGGGGGCTTGAATTGCTCCAGGATTTTTACCATGTTTTTTCGGTCAACATGAGGGATTTAGGGTCGCCTGTTCATCCCAGCAGGCTAATCCAAAACGTGCTCCGTGAATTCCCGGAAGATTCGAGACTCATTACGATTTATAGGGCCAATCGTCCCGTGGCCTGCAGCCTGATCATGGGCTTCAAAGATACGCTTGAGAACCCCTGGGCATCTTCCCTTCGACAATACAGCCGCCTCAGCCCCAACATGCTCCTTTACTGGAGCATGCTGGCATATGCCTGCGACAATGGTTTTACCAGGTTCGACTTCGGCCGATCCACCCCCGGCGAGGGGACCTACAGATTCAAGAAACAGTGGGGCGCTCAACCATACCCCTTGCACTGGCACTTCATTTTTCTTAATGGCCACAGACCTGCTGATGCGCCGGACGACAAGTCCAGGTTTGAATCCCTCGTCAGATACTGGCAAAAACTGCCGGTGCCGGTTACAAGACTCATAGGACCACTCATCAGAAAACATATTGGATTATAGCAGTCTGCTGGGTTCGTTGAGTTCTGTTGAGAGATTTACCTCACCGCCCTCTCAAGGATCTTTCGATAGAATTTCCGACCAATGTGAAAAGGTCTCCAAGCTCGATTCTGCTTTCATCAAGCATCTCGACACCCAACTCAAAAAACCGCCCAGACGCGCTAAACCCAACGAACCCAACTAACCCAAGCAACCCGAATGCGTATCGGAAAAACCCTTCCACCTGCTGCCGCTCCCATCTACCTGCAAGATGTCCTATCAGGACTTTTGGCCGTACACCGAGGTCAGCGGGAACTCGATAGTTTCAGGGCTGAACTTAAAAATCATTTTGCCGTCAAACACTGTTTTTTGGTCTCTTCAGGGAGGGCTGCCCTGACCCTTATTCTCAATGCTCTCAAGAAGTTATATCCTAACAGAGCTCAAGTTATCATCCCGGCGTATACCTGTTTTTCCGTTCCATCAGCCATTGTTCGCGCTGGGCTCGCCGTCAAGCTATGCGACATGGACGCCAAAAAACTGGATTTCGACTACACCCAATTATCCAAGCTGCTCCAATCCCCAGATGCGCAACCAAATAAACCCAACAAACTCAACAAACCCAATCAATCCGCCACCCCCTTCCTTGCCATCGTTCCCGCACATCTCTACGGCATCTCCGCGGACACCGACCGTCTCCGATCTCTGCTCAGTGACAGTGATATTGCAATGGTGGAAGATGCAGCCCAGGCCATGGGAGGGGGAAAAAACGGAAAGCTGCTTGGAACCCTTGGCGATGCCAGTTTCTTCAGTCTGGGACGGGGAAAGGCGCTCTCCACCGTAGAGGGAGGCATTATCCTCACAAATCGAGAAGACATCGCTCGTCACATTTCATCATTCTTGAACAAGACGCCGGTTTACACAACACTTGAACTATTCAAATTGATCATCGAATCGGTCGTCCTGAACCTCTTTATGCACCCAACAATCTTCTGGCTGCCGAAATCTCTTCCAATTCTCAAGCTCGGCGAAACAGTATATGATCCGAATTTCAAAATCAGACGCATGCACCCCTTTCAGGCCGGCCTGGCCAGGCACTGGCAAACCAAGCTAAAAAACTTCCAGATTATCCGTAAGGAATGCGCAAAAGTTTGGTCAAAGCTAACCGAAGAGCTTAACACCGATGGACTATCATGCATCAACCATCTGGCTGAATCAGATCTGATTCGCTTCCCCATCAGCGTTAAAAATTCCTCACTTCGAAAATGGATCTTGAACCTAAGCAACCAAAAGGGCCTGGGAATAATGCCTGGTTATCCCGATTCCATCGATGGCATCCCCGCGCTTCGAGGCGCTTTTGCAGGCCAAACTTATCCCGTCGCTCGACAATACATTCAGCAACTCATCACCCTGCCTATCCACCCCTATATTACAAAAAGTGACAGGATAAGGATTTGGGATTTTATACTGAAGGCTTTTTACAAATGAGGCAGCGGCTTAAGGCAGACCAAATTTCCGCCAACAAACTGTATGATCTCAATATTCAGGGGATAAAACCCCTGACAGGTGAATTCCGGAGTTTAGGCGTGAGCCTTTTATCTGGGGTCTTGCTCCGACCGGCATGCTCCCCCGGTTTATTGAGATGATACAACAAACTCAAGCAATCCCTTGAACTCAATAAACCCAATAAACTCAAATAACCCAAGCAACTCCTGATAGTCTGCCATTGGAAGATCTCTTCTGGCTCAGCGCTTTTGCCATAATCTATGCGTATGCAGGTTATCCGATTTTTCTTTGGGTCATCTCCTTTTACATAAAGGCGCCCATTCGGAGATCCGACATCACCCCCTCTGTCAGTCTCGTCATCTCAGCCTTTAATGAAGAACATGTGTTGCCCAAGAAGATAGAGAACGCCCTTGCCCTGGATTATCCACGCCACCTTCTTCAAATCACCATCATTTCAGATGGGTCCACGGATGAGACAAACACCATCATACAAGATTTTGCTGAGCGGTACGGTAATGTTTGCCCCTCCATCTCTCCGCAACGCAAAGGCAAAACCGCCTGTCTCAATGACTTTGTCCCGCGGCTCAGAGGAGAGATCATCATCTTCTCGGATGCCAACGCATTCTATGACAAGGACCTCATACGCCGGATCGTTCGCCCCTTTGCAGATCCTCATATTGGACTTGTCACCGGCAGCACCCGATATATGGCCTCGCAGCAATCTGAATCAACAACTGCCACGGGCCTCTACTCCCGACTTGAAAAACTGACCAAATCGTTGGAGACCAAAACCGGCTCCTGCGTGGGGGCGGACGGCGCTGTTTTCGCTGTACGCAAATCGTTGTTTTCGCCCCTCGAGCCCGATGACATCAATGACCTTGTCATTCCTTTTCACATCATATCAAAAGGATACCGGGGAATTCTGGAAACCTCCGTTTCTTGCACCGAGGAAATCGCGGGTCAAAAGGAAGAATTCAACCGACAAGTCCGGATTACGGCCCGAACGCTCCGGGCGATTTTCCGCTACAGGCAACTGCTCAACCCCTTCCAGTATCCGATGTTTTCATTTAAGCTTTTTTCTCACAAGCTGATGAAATTCTTGGTGCCGCTCTTCTTGGTCGCGCTTTTCATAACGAATATGACCCTCGCCCTTGAAAGTGGTGCGTTTTACAAAATGGTATTGGTACTACAATGCCTTTTCTATGTCTCTGCCCTTATCGGATTATTCGGAAGGGAGAAGAAGAAAAATGCGATGTTGCTCGAGGCATGCCATGCGTTTCTTACAGTGAACGTCGCTTATGCGGTGGGCTGGTTCAAGTACCTGACAGGGGAGACGTATACGGCGTGGAAACCCCAAAGATAACAAGATGATTTGGAGGGATAGGGGGCTATTGGCAAAATAATTTGGGACAAAATAATTTAAAAGAAAATGATTTGGAGGGATAGGAGAGGCGTTGGGAAAATGATTGAAGAGGGCGGCAGTAATGGGGATTGTGCCCAGCGTGACGATTAGACCCATTTCGGAGGATGATTTCCATTCGATTGACCATAAGATCATGGCGCTGGTCTTCGGGATTCATAAAGACTTGGGCAGGTTATGTGATGAAAAAATATATCAGAATGAGCTTGCTCACCGTGACACCAACCTTTTTTATGACGCTATCACCCATTTCCGTGGCGGCTTTGAGCACGTTATCAAAAAAATCCCAGTGATAATCGACTCCCGTGTCCTCGGCACGCAACATATGCACCTGCTGAACCCTGAAGTCGGCTTCAAAATATCATCAGCAAAAAAAGCCATCTCTTTTTATGAGCGTCATCTTCAAAGCTTCCTCAGCCACACCCCGCTAAGGGCCATACAATGGATCAATTTAAACCACGATAAAATTTTGTTTAAGTCCTTGTTGCGATAATCAGCTTTCCTCTAATTATTTTGCTCTAAATCATTTTGCTCGAATATTCTTTATAATCATTTTGACCAAGATAATTTTGCTATGAAACACTACTTATAAACTAAGACACCCTAAAAATCGCTTGAAAACACGTGGCGTACGTGTTATACGTTATTTACGTGTACTCCGGTCAACGCCTTCACCTGAGGGGATCGACGATGAAGCAGAATATTACGCTCAGCATTGATAAGGAATTAATCAAGTTCGCCAAAGTGGTCGCAGCGCAAAGTCAGACGTCCATCAGCGGGATGCTCACCACCGAATTGGAAAAAAAACTCAAGGACACAGAGAAATACGGGTGGGCCAAGCGCAAGGCTATGGACAATCTCCGGATCGGACTGCATCTCGGAGGCAAAAGAACCGTTTCAAGAGATGAACTTCATGAGCGGTAGACTATTCATCGATACCAACGTATTGCTTTATGCCTATGATCTGGACGCGATGGATAAGAGGGATATTGCTCTCAAGATAATCGAAAAGCTTTGGGAAGATGGTAATGGGGTTATCAGCACGCAAGTCTTACAGGAATTCTATGTGAATGTAACGCGAAAGATCCCCTATCCCCTATCCCGCTCTGAGGCCCGTGGTATCTTGGAGTGTTATCTTTCCTGGCATGTAGAGCTGAACGGTCCCGAGGCGACATTTTTGGCATCTGAAATTGAAGAAAGATACAGCCTTTCCTTCTGGGACGCCTTGATAGTCGCCGCGGCCCGCAATGCCGGGGCAGAAAAGATCCTAACCGAGGATCTCAACCACGGACAAAAAATCGAGGGTATTCTGATTGAAAACCCCTTTTTCGGCTCATAAACTCCAATTCGTGGTAAGTTTGCATTTTTATCCCCCTATAAACTCGAGTAGCTCAATAAACCCAAATAAAGGATTTCGCAAGGGGTTTTCGAGAGGATACATATAGGATGTCCCCTATTGAGACGTCTTAACGCCAAAGGAGGTAATTATGCACTTCAATATGATCTATAAAAAGAAAAATGGCTGGTTCATCGGTCATATTCAAGAATATCCCGATTATGAAAGTCAGGGCAGGAGTCTGGAGGAATTGAGGGACAACCTGGTAGAGATCTACAATGATATTGATCAAGGCCTGGTACCCGAGGCGGAACCCTTCCAATTAATGGAAGTCGCAGTTTGAAAAGAAAAGAATTGCTTAAAATAATAAAGGCAAAAGGCTGTATCTTTGTCCGGCACGGCGCCAATCACGATTGGCATCGAAATCCCGAATCGGGGATGAGTCAACCCATTGCAAGACATTTTGAATTCCTCAACTGTGCCGAAGCTGTGATCAAGACAATTCGAGACCTGGAGAGAATATCATGGACACCTCTTTAGATATTGAATTTGCACAAAAGTCAGAGGCAATCATTGCTCAGTTTGGTTTCAGTTTGGAAAACAGGCCATGAGCCGCAGGGCAAACTGAGTGCCACAGCCCCAATCACTTCATTGACCGCAACGAACGCAATCATTTTGTCCTGAATTATTTTGACAATATGAAGCATGGAGAGTGTGATGACATTGAAACCATTTTTTATTAGGGCCGAGTGGGATGAAGAAGCAGGTGTTTGGGCTGCCACGAGTGATGATGTACCTGGACTTGTCACCGAGGCGCCAACCATGGAGGATCTGATCACAAAGCTAAGAATCGTTGTTCCTGAACTTCTTGAGGCGAATGGTGTTAAGGTGGGCCAGGAAGTGCCTTTCGAACTCATGACTCGGCGCTTCGAGATCGCCTCGATTCCCGCCATCCAATGACTGATTACACCAGGCCCTTAAAGCAGTTCCTGCGTGAGGCAGGCTGTGATTTCGAAAGGCAGGGGAGAAGAGATCACGAAATCTGGTACAGCCCCATCACTGGCATACGATTTGTGGTCGATCAAGACATCAAATCGCGGCACACGGCAAACGGCGTCTTAAAACAGGCAGGTTTACCGAAAAAATTTTGATTTGACTCTACGAATTGTTATTTTGTCCCAAATCATTTTGACTATTTTGACTATATGAAATCCAAAACCCAAGCAAACCCGTTAGGTCCAATTGTTTGCCGTAACAAAATTCAAGGGAGGTGAAGTCGAATGGTCCAACAACCTGCTGAGAATACTGAAAGAATACTAATCGAAAAAATCAAAGAACTCCCTCAGCATCGCCTCACAGAGGTGATTGATTTTGTGGATTTCCTCAGAAGCCGCAGCCAAGATCATGATGATCCAATCCTGGATGTAATAGGCTGTCTTTCCGGAGATCCCTTATCATCACAGGAAATGGAAAACGAACTCTACGGGAACAATCCAGCTTGATATCTGATTTGTTATTTATCGATACATGGGGCTGGCTTGCGTTGGGGCACCGCAAAGATCGCCGCCACCATGAAGTGAAAGCCTTTTACGAGCGACTGCGCGCTAACGGGGCCTCTTTCTATACCTCGGACTATGTCCTTGATGAGTTAATAACGCTGCTGTTCCGAAGGGAAAACTTTGAAGACGCCGTCCGCTTTCTGGAAGGGATCTTGAATGCCTCCAATCAAGGATCTGTAACCATCGAACGTATCACCTCAGCTCGATTTTCTGCTGCTTGGCTCTTGAGACGGAAGTTCAAAGACAAGCAGCTAATTTCTTTTACCGATTTGACATCCATGGCAGTGCAGTGATGAAAGACAGAGCGATTCAGCATGTACTAACAGATGACGACCATTTTGAGCACGTTGGGATGGGTTTTCTGAAATGCCCGTGAAACTTGAATAGATACCCATGGCGTATGGATAAGATACCGTCAACCCACAGCTTTGGTGCGGGCTTTCTGAAGGATCTGGCATTGGAAACTGATCGGCCTTAGATTGTAAATAAAAGCAGAAAGGCCTTCTTGGAAACCGGGATGTATCCCCGGATAACCTATTGACCCTATATATTAACCGTTTTGCCATCAATCATTTTGTCCCAAATCATTTTGCCTATTTTGCCATCAACTCACCAAACTCAACAAACCCAAGCAACCCAACAAACCGATTTAGAAGACCTCGCCTGGTGGGTGGAACATAATCCGAAGGTCTTGAAACGCATCGTAAAACTGTGCCTAAATATCTGCCAGAATCCCAAAACGGGCATCGGCAAACCCGAACCTCTGGGGTTTGATCTCCAAGGTTATTGGTCTCGCCGTATTACACAAGAGCATCGGCCTGTTTATGGCTTTGCCGAAAAGGAAGTGACGATTATTCAATGTCGGTACCATTCTGGGCAAACCTAATGTCCTTACGCCCCCCAAGAATTGTTTGCAATAGAGTCACGTGGCTTTATTCTCAGTATCGCCAAAAAAAGAAACCCGCCATTCTTCCGTGCCCGTGAAAGTGATGACATCAAAAGGAATCAACTCAATTATTTTGCCCTAAATTATTTGGTATCTGCAAGAGAGGTCGCTGAGATAAGAACCTTACAAATTGCACCATAACGGAGGCGATAATGGAACCTGATAAAATCGCAACTGAAATAAGAAAGTTGAGCCTTCCCCAAAAGTTGATTTTGGCTCAGGATATCTGGGATTCAATCGCTCTTGAAAGAGGCAATCTCCCTATGCCCGAGTGGCAGAAAAGCGAACTTCAAAAAAGGTACATGCAGTATCAACAAGGCGAATTGGAACTGCACGACTGGCAGGATGTGCACGAAGAACTTCGGAGAACCTACTGATGGAAGTTCGCTACACCGAGCGTGCCAAAGGTGATTTGCAGATTGCTTTTCAATGGTATGAATCCCAACAACGTGGATTGGGACTTGAATTCCTCAACTGTGTCGAAGCTGTAATCAAAACAATTCAGGATATGCCGAAATTGTATGCGAAACACCATGTTAATTTCAGACGCGCCTTGGTCCGCCGGTTTCCCTTCTCAATCTTTTACACCATTGAAAAAGAGCAGATAGTCCTGCACGCTATTTTCGATAACAGGCAAGATCCAGCCCGGTTGCCGTAACGTTTCAATTCACCTACTGCGACCATGAGCTCGGTAAACAACCCGATGAACTCAAGCAACTCCACAAACCAATCATTTTGTCCTCAATTATTTTGCCACATATTGTTTTAATCATTTTGCCCCAAATCATTTTGCCTATTTTGCCCTCAACTCAATAAACTCAACAAACCCAAGTAACTCAATAAAGTCAACAAACCCAAGCAACAATTCTATTTTGAAAAACAGTTTGGGGTTTTCGCTCTGAATCGCAATCAACAATCATAAATCGGCAATCACAAATCCTATATGTCCAACCTCCCCTACTACATGCTCTGCATCTGGACGTTCATCCACGTCGGCCGTCCCCAGGACATCTTCCCCTTCCTTGTCCCTTTTCACATCGGCGACATCACCGCAGCGGCAACCATCCTGTCTTACTACTTCACCGCTCAGCACCGTCCGCAGGTCCGATCCTACCCGGAAGTCAAACTTTTTCTCTTATTTGTCGGCATTGCCGCCCTGTCTGCCCCTTTTGGATATTACCCACGAAAGAGCCTGGAGTTCCTGTTTGCCTTTGCCATCAAACTCGGCATTTATCTGTGGCTTATCGCCAAACTCATCACCACAGAGGAGCGCGTCCAGGGCATTCTCAAAACACTCATGTACAGCGGCTTTGCCATGGCCGCTTCGGCCATATTGAGGGCAGGTACAGCCGGCAGGATCGGCGGGGGCGGCGCCTACGACCCCAACGATCTGGCCCTCGTCCTGATAACAACCCTCCCCATCGCCATCATGCTGGGGTTGTCAAGTCCTTCCATGCGCTGGAAGATCGTCTACTTTGCCGGAGCCGCTTTCAATTTAATCGGCATTATCGCCACTCAGTCTCGCGGAGGATTCTTAGGGCTCGTTGCTGTTGGGGCTTTTATGCTTTTTGTCAAACTCCCGGGAATCTCAAAAAAAAGGCTTATCCTCATATCATCCGCCCTCGCTCTGGTGTTTGGAACCTACATCGGCGTAGAATACAAAGAACGCATCCGGACCATCTTGGATGAAAGCTATTCCGATGTGAAAGCTGGGTCTGGAAGGATCGGTTTATGGCGACAGTGTCTTCATATCGCAAAGGATCACCCCCTCCTCGGCGTAGGGCCCGACGCATTTTCTACGGCCTTTGGTCATTATCTCGAAAATGATAAATTCCCAGAGGAGCTTTCCCGTGAGCGAGTTGGCGGGAAATGGCAAACGGCCCATAACGCGTTTCTGCTTGTATTGGTCGAGATGGGACTTCCGGGCCTACTTATTTTTTTAGTCATCAATATCCGATCCTTTCGAAACTATCAACGAGTCAAATCAACTTCAGCCAATTATAGCCGCACCAGCATTCTTAGCACCCAGGCGACGACACTACAAATAGCCCTCATTGGCTTTCTCGCCTGCGCGTTTTTCCTTTCACAGGCATACAACATGATTTTATACCTATTTTGCTTTCTGTCAGGGAACATGATCAGATCCAACACAAATGGCGGGCGATTTAGTTCAACAGCCGAATAAACGAACATGGCAAGCGCTAACCATGCCGAATTAAGATTAAAAACAGATCACCTGTGGTCTTCCCGATATTCGACTTTCGGAAAATCGATCTACGAATCTGGAGGGTCGTATCCGCCCACTCTATCTGAAGTCATCAGCAAAATAGAGACAGATTCTGTTGTCGAAATTGTGCACCCTCGACCACGCCATACGATGTTAGATATCGGCGCCGGGGGTGGTCGATGCACCCTGGAATTTGCCCATAAAGTTCAATCCATCACAGCCATCGAGCCTTCTGATCTTTTTTACCTATTAAAGCAACGCACTTCGCGATATCCAAACGTGAATTGTTTAAGGCAATCTTTTGAGAGTTTTGATTCCAGCAATCTATTCGATGTCGTTATTTGTTCGGGCGTGTTGGTATATTTGAAAAATCAAGAGGTGGCTGACAGTTTTCTTGCAAAGGCCACAAGGTGCTTGCGAAAAGGCGGACACCTGATCCTTCGAGAACCAGTTGCCAGACGAGTGCGCTACCTACTTAATTGGGCCTATACCACAGATGAGATCCATTTTGAAAATACGTTTAGAAACTGTGAATACTGGGAAATCATCCGTCCTGAACGTCATTATGTTCAAATATGCGAAAATTCGGGTGCAACAAAGATAGCTTCATTTCCAAGCCATGCGCCTTTCTTTTATCATATAACTCTCCCAAATCATTCACACACGGTACGGCTCAAAAATTTTCTCATTAAACACGTAACGTTGCAAAATCTAACAAAGATCAATCTGTACAACAAACTACTCCGGCGCCCCTATGGTCTTTTGCGGCATCTGATGAATTTACGGACGATGAAGATTATGATTTTCAAGAGGCCGTGACAACTAATTCAGCCCTTCCTATGTGCGACCCACGCCCATCGAAATACCAACAATGAGTGTTATTGTAACCAGTGCGGGAAATAGAATAGCTTACAATATCGTTAGAAGCTTAGCCCGTAAGCACATCCATGTCCATCCGTGCGACTTTACCCCATTTTCAATGTCATTCTATTCGCGTTACTCCCATACTCATTTCGTTCATCCATCTCCTTACTCACGCCCGCAAGAATTTATCGAATCCATTATAAACGCAGTACATTGCCTAAATGCCTCTGTATTATTGCCCGTCTTTGAAGAGACTTATTTGATCTCAAAACATAAGCATCTTTTGGAACAGCATGTAAAGATGGTCATTCCCGATTATCACAAGATACTTATCGCTCATAATAAAGACAGATGGACGCCCATCGCCAAGCAACTGAATATACCAATCCCTAAAATGTGTGACATCAATGGAATAGTCAATAATGTTAAAGCAATCGAGGATCTGCATTTTCCCGTTCTTATCAAACCCAAGCAAGGCGGTGGAGGCTGGGCAATCGGTGTGATTTCAACTCTTCAGGATTTAAGGGAGATCCTCGCAGCAGAAAGATATCATGATCTGCCCTGGCACCGGTTTTTTGTTCAAGAAATTATCAATGGTCCAACCCATTGCGTAGCCATGCTTTTCTGCCATGGTAAACTTAGGGCCAAGGTGGGATATGAGCAACTCCGGGAATATCCCATGGGTGCTGGGCAAGCTACCCTGCGCATATCCCGAAGAAATGAGCAGGCAGAAATGCATCTCGAAAGATTTTTGGAGCACCTTGAATGGCACGGCGTTTGTCAGGCCGATTTTGTAGTTGACAAGAATTCGGGTATTCCCCACTTGATCGATATCAACCCTCGTTTTTGGGGATCGCTTGTCCAGGGGATTGCTTCAGACGTTGATTTCCCCTACCTCGCATACCAGATGGCGCTCAATGGCGATGTGGAGTCCGTAAAGGATTTCAAGACCGGGGTCATGACCCGTTGGTTGGGAGGAGACCTGAGAACATTCTTCCCATCTTTAATAAAATCAGACAAAAAGCTGCGATTTGCATCCAATTTCCTTCTTCCCAGCAAAGGGAAAGTCTACTATGACGACATATCAATAGATGACCCTGCTCCTTTTTTTTGCTGGGTATTGGACTCTTTTTTAAGGGTTATTAAGAGCAGATCCTTCGCGCCAGTTCCGCACGACTCTTTAAAGGGAATCTGGGAATAACAAACGCGGCATCTCGAAATCATATTTTACCCCCGCCTGCCCCTTCCTCCAAATTCATGCTCCAGAAGAAAAATCTAGGCACTCGTATCGCCTATATTGTGACACCGACAGAATTCGGAGGCGCTGCGAGAGTAAGTCTTAATTTTCTAAGAAACGTCAACCGACATTTCTTCAATATTTATCTCATACTTCTCCTTCGCCCGTGGGAACAAACGAATCTATTTCTTGAGAGGGTTCAAAACCTCAATTATCCTGTCAGTGAGATTCCTGTTGCCAAAAGACCGGCGAGTCAGGGAACTGATTATCTAAGGATTCTTAGGTGTCTTATAAGAATTCTTACCATCCTCAGGAATGGCTCATTTGACTTGATTCATACCCACGGATATTTCGCAGACATCCTTGGGATTGTATCCGCCAAGGTGCTCAGAATCCCCGTTATTTCAACCTCTCACGGATTCATAGAAAACGATAGAAAGCTCTCACTCTACAATCGCCTCGACCGGTTTTTTTTGAGGTTCTCTGATGAAATCATCGCAGTATCTAACGACATTCGTAACATACTGGTTTCGGCCGGCATCAAGCCTAACATCATCAAGGTCATTCCAAATGCTGTCGCAACAAACATAGACGAGCCATTCTCCTTAATCCATAGACAGGCAATCCGGCAACGGTTTGCCTTTTCGGAAAAAGATTTTGTATTAGGCTATGTTGGTCGCTTGAGCCAAGAAAAGGGTCTTTTGTCATTGATCCAGGCTGTCTCGCTCGCTCGCAAGGCGGGTTGCCATGCTAAGCTTCTCATCATTGGCGAAGGCAACCAGGGAGATGAATTGCGAGACGCTGCCAGAAAAGAACAACTGCGGGACGCTGTGGTTTTCGCCGGTTTCCAGAACGATGTGGGGCCATTTTTTTCTGCCATGGAGGTCTTCGTTCTCCCGTCCCTGAATGAAGGCACCCCCATGGCCCTGCTTGAGGCAATGGCTCACGGGATACCTTCCATAGCATCTGCTGTCGGGCAGATACCGAATATCATTGATTCGGCAAAAACAGGCATCCTTGTGCCTCCAGGGAACGTAATTGCCCTTCGTGACGCCATCCTTTCCCTGTACAAGAGTCCCTCCATGAGAAAGAGGATCGGCGAAAAAGGCCGAAAGACTATTGAAGATCAATTTGATATTCAGAGATGGGTAAAGAGAATTGAAGCAGAATACATAAGCCTGATTGAACAGCATCGAGGCCCCTGACAGCCAAAGCCTTTCTTCATGAATCGCGCAAGAAAAATCTGGATAACCTGGGAAAACCACCGTCGTACCACTGAACTGGCAAGGCTTCTGCCAGACCTGACACTATATGTCGTCCAGATGAACACCTCTCGCTGGGTGAGGCATCCATACTCGCTGCTAAAAACAATTGGGGTGCTTTTGAAATGCCGTCCTGAGCTTGTATTTGTTCAGAACCCATCCATCGTTCTTGGGCTCTTTGCAACTTTCATGAGTAGGGTTCTCAGATTTCGTCTGGTTGTGGATTCTCATAACGAAGGCTTGAGGCCTTTTGACCGTCGTCACAACTGGCTGATGCCTTTTTACCGCTGGATACAGAAAGGGGCCGATTTGACCATTGTCACCAATGACCAATTGGCCAAAGAGGTCGCCGAGAATGGCGGGAGGCCCTTTGTGCTTGAGGACCCAATTCCGCAACTTAAGCCAACCAATAGGATCGTGCTCAAAGGAACCCATAACATTGTGTTTGTCTGCACGTTTGAAAAGGATGAGCCTTACGAGGAAGTGATTGAGAGCGCACACTACTTGGACACTTCAATTTGCATTTACATTACAGGGAAATATCAAAAAGCTGAGGCAGATATTGTTAAGCAGGCCCCCCTCAATGTTCTTTTTTGCGGATACCTTCCTGAGCAAGAGTATGTGAATCTTCTGCAAGCATCCGATGCCGTTATGGACCTGACTCTGATGCAAGATTGCCTCGTATGCGGCGCTTATGAAGCCGTAGCCCTCGAAAAGCCCATGATCCTGTCCGATACTTTTATTCTAAGGCGCTATTTTTATAAGGGCGCGGTGTTTACAGAAAACAACTCCCGAGCCATCGCGACCTCAGTGACCAGGGCAATTCGAGACAGAGAACGACTGCAGTATGAGGTCAGAGAGTTAAAGCAGGAACTCGAAACACAATGGAAAGGCAAACACCAAGCCCTCCTGGGAATTGCTGAAAATTTGGCCAAGTCGCGTAATGATGGAGGTTTTTGTCAATAAGATGTTTGGGAAGAGATTTTCCATTGCAAAAAGAACTTTTTTTTGGCTCTTGTACAACATTATCGCAAAAAACCTGCCGAGATCGTACGTTGCGTATTCCTTTGGCGCAAGGCAATTCAGGTGCTTTGTGTGCAAGAGGCTGCTGGCATACTGCGGCAAAAATGTAAATATTGAGCCAAAGGTCTTTTTCTACCTGATGTCCAGGACAAAAATCGGAGACAACTCTGGGATCGGAATGCGATCCCATATTGAGGCTGTTGAGATCGGCAGAAATGTCATGATCGGGCCTGAATTCATCGTATTCAGTGGAAACAAGAGGTTCGATCGAACTGACATACCGATGAGAGAGCAAACAAGCGACGAGGTGTCTCCTGTCGTAATCGAAGACGATGTCTGGATTGGGGCCAGAGTAATCATACTCGCTGGCAGAAGAATTGGACATGGCGCTATTGTAGGGGCCGGTTCCGTAGTAACCAAAGACATAGAGCCGTATACCATCGTAGGCGGGAATCCGGCCTGCGTAATCGGACGTAGAAAATCACCATGAGTGCCCCAAAACGAATCCTCTTTGTGCTGCCCCAGCTTAAACAGGGGGGGGCAGAGCGAGTTGTACTCAACCTTATTAAAGGCATTGACCGAACACGATTTATGCCGTGCATTGCATGGTTCCATGGCGAAACCCTGTATCCGTTTTCAGAGTTGGAGGACACTTTCTTGTTTCCGCTTAACAAGCGAAATGGCTTCGACTTTAAAGCGATGTCTGCAATCTACAATATTATCCGACGCGAAAACATAAAATTGGTTAACCCTCACCATTTCATGCCCCTTTTTTATGCCTTTCCCGCTTGCAAATTGAGCAAAGCCAAGATTGTCTATACTGAACATTCTATTTGGGAAGCTGCACAGACCCCTGGAATGTGGAGAAGGATCTCAAAGCTCCTTCTCACGAAAACCGATGCTGTTGTTGGGGTGTCGCCTGAAATAGCTGCCTTTATCAAAAACAAGTATGGGTTGGCCGAACAGCGAGTTCACGCCATATCAAACGGCATTGACACTCAAATCTTTGTGCCCCAAAAAGGGGACAACTTCTTTAGAAAAACCATCGGCTTGGAAGAGGACCACATCGCAATTGGAATGACAGGCAATTTCAGGAGAGTCAAAAACCATGCCCTGCTCATCCGTTCTTTTTCACTCATCAGCCCCCAATTCCCCCATGTCAGGTTGGTCCTTGTTGGCCAGGGGTTTTCTGGGGATACTGAAAACACGGAAAAGGATATCCACGCTTTGATCAGGCGACATGGATTAGAGGAAAGGGTTCTTTTTTTGGGCTATAGAGATGATGTACACCGCGTGCTCCAGTGCCTGGATATCTTTTGCCTGACGTCGTTTCGAGAAGGGCTTCCCCTGTCGCTTATAGAAGCTATGGCATGCGGCCTGCCGGTGGTGGGGACCAATGTCGAAGGAATTCGAATAGTCATTGACCCAGGCAGAAACGGATTCCTCGTCAGTCCATCCGATTCTACCGGCCTCGCAAACGCGCTGATGTCTCTTGTCTCAGATAGGCGCTTACGCGAACGGATGGGAAAAGAAGCGCGAAAGGATGCTGTAAGATATTACAGCCTTACACGTTTTTCAGGTCATTATAATCAGTTGTTTGCCTCCCTGACATGATCTGTTTTTCACTTACAACACGAAGAGCGCGCTCGATCGGATGGATGGAAAGAATGGCTTTCTCTAAAAAGAGGTCCTTTCTGACCGCCAACTTCACAAGAATGCCAAAGGCTGAACATGGCCCCAAGACATAAATTGGTCGGCATCATCGGGAGCGGACTGCTGGGATCAGAGCCCTACAGCCCCCGTACATGGTCAGGTATTAGCAGGTTCTTTTTTAAGACATGCGAAAAATATGAAATCCTGGAACGTGTTTATGGATTCGATGTTCCCCCAATACCAAAAGCCGCGCTTATGCTAAAAAACTTTTCATTTGATCGTTCAAAATGGAAAATCAAATTTTATCTGGATGTAGGTTATTACAGGGCGTTGACTCAGGAAATCGCCAAACGCCTTGGGCCGGATGATTACGAATACGGCATCATTCAGATTGGCGCCATTTACAATATCCCATCCATCGTAACTAATAGAACTGATTGCTATTCTTATCATGATGGGAACCTTGCTCAGATGTTGAAAAGCCCCTATATGCCCAAAACCCTATCTGCCAAACTGACTGAACGGGCATTAAGGTTTGAACAGGAAGTTTACCATGGAATGACCAAAATCTTTGCCATGAGTGAGTATCTAAGACAGTCCTTTATCGAGGACTTTGGCATGCATCCATCAAAGGTCGCAAATATCGGCGCCGGTATTAACCTGGAACGTATACCCGAGGAACAGGAAAAGGACTATGAAAGACAGGAAGTGTTGTTTCTTGGAATTGACTTCCCTCGAAAAGGAGGGCAACAACTTCTTGAAGCCTTTCGAATTGTTAAAGAGAGATTTCCGGCCTCGAAATTACACATTGTTGGCCCCAAAACCTTAAAGATAGAAGAAAACCTGTCGAGAGGCATTGAATTTCACGGGTACATATCAAAAGAGGCCCCTGAGGGGAAATCTCGATTTGAAAGCATCATGAACAAGTGTTCTTTGTTCGTGCTGCCGAGCCTCTACGAGCCATTCGGCATCGCCCCCTTGGAAGCCATGGCGTACCAAATCCCTTGTATCTTGACGAATAAATGGGCGTTTCCAGAAATGGTGACACCTGGGTTCAATGGCGACCTCGTTCCCTGCGCTGATGTTGAGGCGCTCGCCGAAACAATCTGCCGTCTCCTGAAGGACCCCGAAAAACTATGCAAAATGGGAAAAGCTGGAAGGGATTTTGTCCTCAAAAATTACACATGGGATATTGTCATTCAGAGACTGATGAAAGAAATTGGATTCTAACTCTGCCTTTCGCCTTTTATTCTCATTATGCCAACAAGTATACTGATGATTTGTTATTATTACCCGCCCCTTATTGATGTAGGCTGTAAGAGGAGTGTTGCTTTTTCCAAGTATTTCAAAAAGCATGGATGGATTCCGTATGTCCTAAGCGTCAAAAACCCGGACAAAACTTATTGTTTAATCGGGACCGACCGTCCTCCCGAGGGCATATACGCAAAATACTCTTACTCGTTAATTAATCCCTACAAAATTGCGGGAAAGCTCAACGGCCTTTTCACAAAAGTAATGAGATTGCTTAGTGTCAAGGTAAGCCGGAACTATTTTTACGATTTATTGTGCATTCCTGATCTGTTCTGGGGATGGATACCGCTTGCAACCTTTGATGGTCTGAAGCTCATACGGCAAAACCATATCGACCTCATTTATGCCTCCTGCTCTCCGTTCAGCTCCGCAATAATTGGTATTATCCTTAAGATGAAAACAAAAAGGCCATTAATCATCGACTTCCGCGATAGTTATGCCATCAAGCCAGGAGCATTACGCCATTCACCTTCGAAACCCCGCTTACGGGAACAGATCGATTCATGGCTTGAACGCAACATGCTTAAATGGGCGGATCTCTTTCTAGTGACTACCGAGGAAATGCGCGCCCTGTATGCCGACAAATATAAAGAGCACTCTCACAAAATATGGACGGTGCATAATGGGGTTGAGACAGCAGAATTGCCATCAATAAGCCCTTCGATCAAAAAATATTCTAAATTTACGATCGTTTACTCTGGAAATTATTATCTCCAAATGCTTGGGCCCCATTTGTTTTTTGAAAGTTTATCTCTACTTAAGAGGCAGAAGAAAATCAGCAGCTACCTGTTTCAATTTGTCTATTACGGTGGAGAAACTGAAACCCTTAAGCGCATCTCAAAACAGCTTGAGATCGACGATCTTGTGGTCATAAACCCCTACGTCCCCCACAAGAAGCTTTTGGAGATCATCCCACGATGCCATCTTCATCTTATAAGAATCATGCAGCCGATGATAAGCTCTAAACTTTTTGAAGCCATTGCGCTCAATATCCCTCTTTTGGCTATCATCCCTCCCGGTGAAGCTGAAAGGCTCATAAAAAAATTTAGCCCAAGTTCTTATGTAGTAACTGACTCATCTCCAGAAAAAGCAGCCGAAGCTATTCTCGATGCAATGCAAAAATATGGTCAAAACCAAATTGAGGACAATCACGTCTCTGAATTCCTCCTTCGTTTTTCACGGGAGAATCTTACACTTAAATTCATGAGGCTGGTTGAAAATACAATCCTGTCGACTAAAAGCTCCCTCCATCAAGGCCACTCTCCCAATAATTCTAATCTGACTCACATTCACGACTTACCCCTCATATGATGCCATATGAACGAAATCGGCCAGATCTGCTTCAATAACCAAAGAGACATGCTCCTAAATGTTGACTAATTTGCCAGAAATCACCTTGAGGCAAAAGGTCTTGTCAGGCCTCCGATGGAGTGCCGGCCTCCGATTCCTTGGCCAATTATTGACGTGGATTATCACCATCTTCGTAATGAGAACCTTGTCCCCCCAGGACTATGGCCTCATGGGGATGGCAGGCGTTTTTCTTACCTACTTGGCCACTATCAATGAGCTTGGTCTTGGCGCTGCCATCATTCAGGATACCCATCTTAGTGCGAAAATCTTAAGGCAGATGTTCGGTCTACTGCTCGTTGTCAATGGGGGCCTCTTTCTCACCTCCATTATGTTAGCCCCTTCAATTGCCTCCTTTTTTGGTGAACCGGGTCTTGCATCTTTAATCAGGTTTTTAGCGATTCAATTTATCATAACGTCTTTTGTCATTATTCCTCGATCATTGATCGATCGGGAAATGTCTTTTAGACAAAGATCTATAGTTGAGCTTATTTCGGCTATTGCAGGCAGTCTGATAACCCTTGTCCTTGCCTTAAAAGGATGGGGCGTATGGTCTTTGGTTTGGGGAAGCCTCATACTAAATTTCTTAATGGCGGCCGGGTTCAATCTCATCAAGCCAGCGCTCTTTCTTCCCATCTTTTCCTTGCGAGGAATGCGTCAGGTGGTCTCTTTTGGAGGCTATGTGACCGCGTCCCGGATACTATGGACCTTCTACACCCAGTCTGATATTATTATTGTGGGAAAGCTCCTCGGTCAGCGCCTGCTCGGCTTCTATTCTGTAGCTCTTACCTTGGCGGCATTGCCCATGGAAAAAATCTCCGGAATCGTTAATCAGGTAGCATTCCCCGCGTTTGCCTCCATTCGGGGCGACATTCAGACCTCGGCTTCCCATTTCTTAAAGGCAATCAGGATGATGAGTCTAACGGCCTTTCCCGTTTTATGGGGCATCGCGAGCATCTCTGAGGACTTGGTAAACACCCTACTCGGACATAAGTGGGAACCCGTAATTGCCCCGCTTCAAATTCTCAGTCTCGTGATTCCCATCCGGATGATCAGCAACCTTATAAATCCCATGTTGCTTGGCGTCGGAAGACCAGATACGCAGCTTTTCAACATCATCGTTCTTTCATCCGTGTTGCCATTAGGTTTTCTATTGGGCAGCCGCTGGGGCATTATCGGCGTCAGCCTCGTTTGGGCGACGGTTTTCCCCCTCGCCTTCTTATTAAATATGTCACGTGCTGTCCGAGCATTAGAGATATCCTTGTATGATGTTGTTCGCCAAATGATAGCCCCAATGGCAGCGGCTATGATCATGTACATTACAGTTTTTTTCATCATTATTGGTCTTCCAGATATCAACCCGATTCCTCGACTGATTTCGTGCATAATTGCCGGGGCCTTGGTTTACACGGCTTTGGTCGTGGTTTTCGCAAAAAACACTTTCCAAGAGGCATGGGGCCTAATACGCAGGTAATCCTGACACTCAAGATAGCGTAATGAACCAAATTAGACCCATCACTATCGTTTCAAATTTCAAAAAGCTCCCCCATACTTCCCAAGCGCTATCCTCCAGAAAACAGATTGCGCTATCAGTCGAAACGTTATCACCAGGTCGGAACCTACTGACCTTGCCGGGCATATCCTGGAAAACTGTCAACGCCGACCTCCTTATCTTGAATGGCGCAGAACCTCTTCTTTTCAAGCTCTGCCTTTTTAAATACCTGTTTCGATGGAATCAGTGTCCGCTTATTTCTGTGGACATATTGCTTAAAAGACCAATAACGCCTGTAGAAATGATCAAATGCCGAATTCAGCGCATTCTTCTCAGAAATGTGGACGCCTTCATCCTATACTTTAAGGATATCTCCAGATACTCCAAATACTACGGGCTGCGCCACGAAAAATGCATCTATGTCCCCTTTAAGGTCAACCAGCTTGAGAAGATCCAAAGTTATCTGGCCGAGAAAGACAAGTCAGTGGATCTCTCCGATGGGGACTGCGTCATGGCCATTGGTCGATCCCTCAGAGACCTGAATACATTCATTTCGGCCATGGAGCAGACGAAACTGCCCGGGGTCATCCTTAGGCAGACGGAACCCGTTATGGCCGAGCACGGCACTATCGTCCCCAAAAGAGAATTCCCGATAAACGTAAGGGAAGAGATCCATGATGGTAGCCAGGGTTCCTTCATAAGGCACATAGCCCACGCAAGAGTGGTAATTGTACCACGCTACCGGTGGGACCTCAAGTCTACAGGCATAAGCACCTATCTGATGGCAATGGCGATGGGTAAATGCGTAATTATCAGCCATGGTCCGGGAGCTACGGAATTGCTAAGGCATGACGAAGCGATTCTCGTGCCTCCCGAAGATCGCGACTCGCTTGCAGAAGCCATTCAAAAGGTATGGCACGATGGTGACCTTCGAAAGAGAATAGCAGCCAATGGTCAGCGGTATGCGATCTCCTTAGGAGATGAGACGCGGCTGCTGGAGGACATAATTCGTTTCAGCTTGAATCTTCTAAAAGATCGGTAATATGATTAAAGCATCTTTATTCGTAAAATTTCAAAAGAGGGATTTTTTTATCCTCTTCGCCCTATTTTTTTCTGGGATGCTCTTGCTTAGAATCGCAGGACTGAATAATTATCCAGCACCCCACCCGGATGAGGGCTTTTGGTCTATTGGACCCAAAAATTATGTTCTCTTTGGAGATCCCCTAATCGACGGACGATTACATTCATTTTTAAGTCCGACAACATTTGCTGCTCTATCTGGCTATTTTTCATTTTGTTCCCCTTCCCTTTTAAGTGGACGCGTTTTTTCGTCTATTGTCGGTTTTATTACAGTAATTATTGTGTGGCTGCTGGGACGAAGAGCCCTGCCTGAACGCTCCTGGTTACTTGCATTCTTTTTTGGACTCTGCAGCTTTTACATTCTCGCCAATCGGCGAATCATGATTGAAACGCAACAGGTTTTGTGGCTTACCCTGGCTGCTTATTTCTGGATATGTGAAACCAAGAGGGGAGTTGTTCTTGCTGCTATCTTTTTTGGGATGGCTCTCCTGACAAAACTCAACGCAATCTATGTCTTCTTGGCATTCCTATCTTCTTCAATTTTAAGACCCATCTATCAAGTTGGAGAAGGCAAGAGTCTGAACATTGCTCGATTCAAAGAGATATGCCTGTTTTCGACGATCGTCACTACGGTTGTCGCAGTTGGTTATTTTATCACTTTTCGCATCAATCCGGATGCTTTTCTCACAGCCTATCGTTTCGAGGTTGATGGTGATCATTTTTTGGATGGGAATGTTTTATTTCATTTCGGTCGTTTTGGCCTTCATCCCCAAAGACTCCTATCTTGTGTTATCGACATAGCAATAAACATGCCTGTGATTTTAACACTATCTATCGCGGGTTTGCTTGGTTTATACGGAAAACAAAAAAATAGAGGCGATGTCCTCTTTGCAATTTGGTTCATCAGCGGATTTCTTTTTTTTTCCGGCCAGATTTTTTCTCCTCCCAGATATCTTCTCACCGCCTTTCTCCCCTTCTGTTATTTTGCGGCCAAGGCATCTAATACACTCTTCAACAAAAAAATGGCATTCAAAACCACCGCTGTTATCCTATTGGCGTTTTTCTTCATATATCATGGTGGTAGGATAATGCGCGGGATCTATCTTTCCTGGAACAAATCCCTCTATGAAAGGGCTGTAGATTGGTCAAATAGGAATTTGGATAGATGTGAAAATCTACTTGCAGCACCCTATATCGGACTCAGTCTGCCAAATCGGGCATACGACTTCTATAGAATGATATTCCCATACGACCGGAGCAGTGAACGACGATCAATAGAAGATATCGTTAATAAACACAATATACGCGCTATCATTTTTGACAAGGAGTGGAAGGCTTATCTAACTCCTGAGGTACAGTGGTATCTGAAGAACAGATGCATGTTAGCAGCAAAATCGGGTGATTTCGAGACCTACCTCGTTACGGGGAAAGAACATGATGCACCACCGTGAGTATCAGTCCGACAAGGGAGGCACCGTTAGCTAATGCACCGGAAATGGGTCTCGAACTAAAAGATGGCTTTCAATTATGATTGTCATAACCTTGAGAACCTAACGAGATGAAATTGGGCCGATGTATTCGTTTGCCACAACAATATTGTCGATCCAGATCTTGCTTGTCATTCCCTGAGGCGTTTTCGGCTGATAGGCCTGTATCCACAGAAAATTGATAGCCAAATCCTCAATGTTTCTCCACTGAAACCCTTCAAACGTGGAGTCAGATTTGGCATCAGGCTTCCACCACCCGCCTGTCCATTCCCCTTTGGGAAAACCAGCGCCGAAATGAGAGACAATCTGCCCATCTCTTCGGAAAAGTTTTCCGTCAATCCAGAAAGCCTGTGATCCATTGGAGGCAGCGACCGGATCATTTATCTGGAGCATGGTCTCCACGCAAATCCATTTTCCTTTTTCAACAGGCGGTTTGGATCCATCAACCAGAAAGGTCGTTCCCCAGTATTTTCCATCGCCATGGGCATGCATGCCCTGCCAATAGGTGTAAAAGTCCCAGGCCCAGTCATTGCCATAAGGCTCAACCCCTGTGGTGAACCTGGCTCGGCCTGCAGGTTTGGCCCCTGCTCCTCCCTGCGGCCAGGGTGTAGGGGGGTTGTAGCCCCCGATCCAGGCGCCAAAATGGCCAATGGGCGCGCACTTGGGATCAAATTTCACATAGTATCGAACAAATACCTTATCATATCCGGGCAACAGTCGGCGGTATAGATAGCCGCTCTCCTGCCCGTGTTTATGGGTTATAAGGAGGGATCGATCGTCGGCACTCGCTTTAGGAACATCGTTAGATAAGGACATGTTTTCCTTTCCTTTGACAGTGTCCCACCGTGAAAAAATAAGCTGCATGGCTACAGGGGTCAGAATTTCATAGCCTGGCCCATCATCAAACTTTTCAATAAATATAACATTGGGGTCTTTTTCGATGCCCTCGTCTCCGGGATATCTGCCAGCAAGGCCGTTGTTGCCTTCAGGCAGCGTCGGGATGGTTACAGTGGCAAATTGACGCTCAGACGCGACAATGGATAACCCTGTTGGAGGTTTTGGTATCGGACGCTTTTCTCCCGACCTGTCGGTCAGGGGCTGATCTGATTCGCCTTTTGTCTGAGGAGCCTGGAGAGACTCGGATTTTCTAAGGATCTTTTTTCTGACTGTTGGAACCGCGGTTGAGCTTTGTCCTGCGATCAGAAGGATGTTGTCCCTATTCACATCGCCTTTAGAAAAATTGCCGCCCCAATTCTTGAAATTTTCGTTGTCCCAGCCTTTGATAAGGCTTACGAGATTGGCGTTAGTTGGGGAAATCTCGTTTGAGGCATTGCAGGAGTGGAGCGGGGTCAAAAGAAAGGAGAGAAAAATAGCGAGGGGCAGAACATGGTTCAAAGGCGTTGGTCTCGCGCCCAGTGAAACAAGTGCAACAAAGGTTTGACAAGGCAGGCAAAGTCGCAACCAGAATCTCACACAAAGCCACAAAGACACAGAGTAATTTTCTTGCTTATTGCAGAAGAGGACCCGGAAATAGGGTCTCAATTTCAAAAGACTATGTCGGATCAACCTGAGGACTCTGGGAGAAATATGGCTTTTTGGAGGATCATCGATTTCGGGATAATGCATTGGGATGGCTCCTTTGGTTTGATAGGGAAGAAACCTGAGAGATTATCCAAAAAGTTATACGGTTCTTGACAGCTCAGATCACGTTGAGAGGCCATTCAACTCATTCAGGCAATCCATCCGCGTTGACCCTGCCTTGGGATCCGGATGGGAATTTGGAGACTATTACACATTACATGGCCTGCGCTCTTTTGGCATATGACTGTTCAGCAATCCACTTCATATGTTCCACATATGTGGGCCAATTATAAAGCGTCTCAGGGTCAAAATCCGCCCCATTCGGCCATACCAGAGTATGCGCCTCTGGATCGATCTCGACCTGGCTAAACATCTTTTCATCCGCCAACGGTCCATATAGCTCGCCGACTAAGACTGGCCTGAAATCGATCGTTTGTTCGTGTCCGTCATCAAATCTCACAAGCAGGACGTAAGGTCCGACCGTTTCAAAACTAACAACACGGTAGATTGGATGTTCCATCTCTATCCTCGTTTCTACTTAAGGGGGGATATCCTGTAAGGGAACTGGCCGGACTGCAACCTGTCCCAGTTCTCCATGAGCTCTCCCTGATGCAATTCCGCCCATGCCTCTACCAGTCGCTGCTGTTTTCGAGGTAATTCACCGCCAATTATATCGAGTGTCTCAATTAGATAGACAGCAGCATGGTTCTGATAATACACATGAAAATGAGGGCTGTGATGTGGAACTCCGCACCTCAGCAAACATCCGTATAATTATGCCAAAAAAGCGCACAATTTCGGGCAAATTCGGATTTCCTTAAAAAATGAGCATTCAAGGTAAGAAGCTTTTCAAGTGAGGCTCTCTAAACCATGTCGCAACTAAAACCATTCGCGGGAACGTCACGTCCCTGTTATATGATAAGGCCGCTGTGTCAGCTCTCAGGTCTTAAATCTTCGCTCATAGCGTTGGTGGGCTTTTCAAGATGCTGACATTGGAAGGAATTATAGCACAGGCGGAGATTCCATGACAACAAGATGTTTATTGGGTTGCCTGGGTTCATTGGGTTCGTTGAGATTGTCGAGTTTATTGGTTTGAAAGAAACATGGGTAAAATCATCGAGGACAAATCGATTACGATTATGAATGCAAGTTCCAGGTAGCGTGAAAAACCGGTCGGATAGAAGTTGGACGCTCGGACTTTTCAACTTGCCGATATAGAAAGGAATTGTACCACAGGGGAAGATCACGAAACAAGAAAGGAAATGGCGTGGTGATTTGTAAGTAGTCAAAATAATTTGGGGCAAAATGATTGAAGGACACAGGATCGGGAATGTCACCTCAGCTTGTTGAGCAGGCTCCTGAATTGCTCGTAAACATCCCTTTTGTGCCCAACGTAATAAATTTCAATGGCGTCTTCCTCTTCCTTGACCTTGTAAATAACTCGATATCTCTTTGACTTATAGGATTTGAAACCGGATAGTTCTTCCTGAAGATCACCCCCTGCATCGGGCTTTTGACAAAGCTCCTTTAGGGCCGATTTGATTTGTCTCTTACTCTCGGGGTGCAGTTTTTTCACCAACTCACTTGCCTCAGGTGTAAACTTGACCCGCAGTTCTCTCATTCCTCAAACACCTCTTCAAAATCAATCCATAATCCCTTATCAGCCTGAGAAATGGACTTTTTGATGGAGGCCATGGCTTTTTCATCGGAAAGGATATCTAAGGTTTCCAACAGGCCCTCGAATCTTTTCATGCTGATCAACACTGCTTCGGGAACGCCGTTCTTGGTGATGGCAATAACGTTGTCGGAATCCGTGATGTTACGGACCAAATCCAACAGCATGTTTTTTGCTTTTGTCACAGGGATGTATTGTTGTATGGGTTGCATAGGAGCCCTCCTTTGTAGTAGCCATTATAATGGCTACTTTTATTTTGTCAACAAGAAGAAAAAGCCAGAGGGGGGGGTTGTTCCCTTGAATACCCTGTCAAAGAATAGAAACCTGGGCGCCGACGTGGAGCGAGGCTATGGGGAGCGGTTCTGTGGGGCTGTTTCGTCAACATAATTTGAGATAAAGTTATCAATAACTTGTCATTTATTGTATCATTTCTGTGGTTGAAAAAATGAAACAGATACATCTTATTGCGGCGGCGAGGCCCAACTTCATGAAGGTGGCCCCGCTGTACCATGCACTTCGTAAAACCGATTGGGCCGAGCCGGTTATCATCCACACTGGTCAGCACTATGATCTCAATATGTCCGATGTTTTTTTTCAGGACCTCGGCTTGTCTGAGCCCAATATCCATTTTGGCGTGGGGTCAGGCACACACGCGGAACAGACCGGGAACGTGATGATCGCCTACGAGAAGGTCCTGTTTGAGAAACGGCCGGACCTGGTTGTGGTGGTGGGGGATGTGAATTCCACGGTGGCTGCTACCCTTGCCGCGGTTAAGCTGGGGATAAAAACGGCCCATCTGGAGGCGGGCCTCAGGTCCTTTGACCGGACCATGCCAGAGGAGATCAACCGGGTGGTGACCGATGCCATTGCCGATTTGTTGTGGACTCCATCGCCGGACGGGGATGAAAATCTGCTTCGAGAAGGGGTGGCCAGAGAAAAAATCAAGCGCGTCGGCAATATCATGATCGATTCTCTGGAGATGCTGCGCGGACGGATTGAAAAGGAACACGCTTATGACGCCCTTGGTGTAAAACCCGGCGGATATGGATTGGTGACGCTCCACCGGCCGTCCAATGTGGACAACGCAGATATCTTGGGTAAGATTGTCTCGGCCCTCTGCCACGCGGCGGAAAGCCTGCCCCTCATCTTCCCGGTGCATCCGAGGACCGGAAAATGTCTCAGACAGACAGGGCTTATTTCAAGATTGGAAACGGCGCCTGGAATTCGCCTGTCAGAGCCGTTGGGTTATATCCCCTTTATGAATCTGGTTTTCAACAGTCGTATTGTGATTACCGACTCCGGGGGCATTCAGGAGGAGACCACCTATCTCGGCATCCCGTGCCTCACCTTGAGGCCCAACACCGAGCGGCCGATCACCATCACCCAAGGAACCAACAGGTTGTGCACCTCCGAGAATCTTTCGCAGGAATTTTCCAAAGCCCTGGAAAAACGAGGAGGAGAGGCTCAGCGCATTGAATTGTGGGATGGGCATACGGCGGAGAGGGTCGTTGCGTCGATTCGGAAGTTTGTCTTGTGATTCAGCCGAAACGTATTTTCCAACCACATGAAATCCTGCCCAAGACCTGCCGACACGGTTTTACCCGACCAGAGGGCCAGATGACCATGGTCATATATATCGTGATCCCCACATTCAACGAGGCCAGAAATCTTGAAAAGCTTGTGGAGCGCATCTTCTCGCTTCATCCGGACTTTCACATCATTGTGGTGGACGACAATTCCCCTGACGGCACTGGAAAGATTGCTGATGCGCTGCTTGAGAGATACCCGCACTTGCAAGTGATCCACAGGCCCTGTCAGGCCGGTTTGGGATCAGCTTATATAGAAGGTTTCAAGCTGGCCCTCAGTAAAAAGGCCAACCTCGTTCTGCAGATGGATGCGGATTTCTCTCACGATCCCAGCTATATCGCACGTCTAGCTGAAGCCTCAAACAATGCAGATCTCGTCATTGGAAGCAGGTATATTCATGGCGTAAGGGTGGAGGGATGGCGATTCCGCAGGCTGCTGCTGAGCAAACTCGCCAATATCTTTGTATCCTTTGTCATGGTAAAGCCAGTCTGGGATTTCACTGCGGGGTTTCGGTGTTACACAAGGAAGGTACTGGAAGCCATCGACCTTGAACAGATCAAATCCGACGGCTATGCCTTCCAGATCGAGATGACCTACCTGACTTTCAAGCATGGATTCAAGGTAGCCGAGGTCCCGATTATCTTTCGCGAACGGGCCTATGGTTACTCAAAGATATCGAGAAAGGTCGTGTGGGAGGCCTTTTGGATTACCTTCAAGTGTCATGCCCCGTGGCGAGATGTATGGGGGCACCTGCCTTTCCTGTTAAAAGATTACGATGAGTTCGTCTCAAGGTCCTAAGGGCATTTGGGTTGTTTGGGTTAATCGGGGTAGTTGGGTTTATTGGGTTGGTTGAGTTTATTGAGTTTATTCTTGGGCGCTTTTTTGGGCAGCGCGGACTACACGGGCATTTTTGTTGCCGGGCAGACATACTTTCCTTTTCAGATCGTTTTTCAATCAACAATCACAAATCGACAATCATAAATCCTGAGCATGTTTGATCTATCAATTGGGATAATGGTCTACAATGAGGAACGGGGCATCGGACGACTGCTCGACGCCCTGCTGAGGCAGGAGCTTGTTCATGCCAGAATCAAAGAAATCGTTGTGGTTGCATCCGGTTGCACGGACAGCACAGAGGCTGTTGTGCGGGATTTCATGAAGCAAGACCCGCGCATCCGCCTTATCACCCAAACCAGGAGAAAAGGGAAGGCGTCGGCCATCAATCAGTTTCTTTCCATCGCTTCGGGAGATATCTATGTCTTGGCGAATGCCGATACAGTTCCAGAGCCGACAGCCATCGACAGGCTCGTGGCCCCTTTTGCTTCCCCGGATGTGGGAATGACAGGCGCAAGGCCGATCCCTGTCAATACATCTGATACATTTATCGGCTATGCGGACAATCTCATGTGGTGGCTGCATCACCTTGTTTCCCTTACATCACCCAAGCTGGGCGAATTGATTGCCTTCAGGAATTTCATCCGCTGGATTCCTGAGGACACAGCGGTTGACGAGGCCAGCATCGAGGCCATCGTAACCCAGGTTGGTTACGAACTCCGGTATGTTCCGGATGCCGTTGTCAACAACAAGGGACCTGAAACCGTGACAGACTTTATGAAACAGAGAAGAAGAATAGCGGCCGGGCACGCGCATCTTTATCGAAAACACGGCTACCGTGTAAGCACAAGCGACCCCGGAGCTTTATTCAAAAAGCTGATGCAGTGCCAGTCCTGGCGCATAAAGCCCATCCTGTGGACATTGGGGACGGCCTGTCTGGAGCTGACCGCGCGGGTTCTTGGAATTGTGGATGTATACGTCCGACGACGTGTGCCTGTGCTCTGGGACATTTCCTGGTCCACAAAATCATGGAACTGATGTGCTCAAGACCGTCGCACGTCTCCCATTCCTTTATCTGTACAGGGCCGTTGGAAGGCCGCGATGCCTTCCGATCAATCTCACCCTGAGCGTCACCTGCAAATGCAATTCGCAGTGTCTCACCTGCAATATCTATAAAAAAACGTCGGACGAACTGGACCTTGACGAATGGCGCAGGGTATTTCTCAGCATTGGAAAAGCGCCGTTTTGGATAACCATCAGCGGCGGCGAACCTTTTCTCCGTGCGGATCTGCCATCAATTGTGAGATCTTTGTATGAAATCTGCCGTCCGTCGATCATCAATATCCCAACCAATGGGCTGCTGACGCATAGGATTCGGGAATGGGTGGCTGAAATTGCAACGTGTTGCCAAAAGGCCCAGATTATCGTCAACTTGTCCGTTGATGAGCTGGGAAGTCGGCATGACAGGATCAGGGGAGTACCCGGCAGCTTCGCCAGGGTCATGGAGACATTTCATGCCTTGAAGCGCCTCCGCTTAAATAATCTGACCGTCGGTTTTCATACGGTTATCTCCAGATTTAACGTCAATCGCATCCCCCAGATCCACCGCTACCTGATGGGTCTTGGTCCGGATTCGGTTGTCGCGGAAATTGCCCAAGAGCGTGAAGAACTGGGCACAGTGGGTTTCGACATCGCGCCGGATCACCGGTCATATGCAAAGGCCGCGGACCATCTCATCGCCGCCTCAAAGAACATGCAGTTGAGTCGTATGGGGAAAATTGCGCGTGCATTCCGCATGGAATACCACCGGATTGCAAAACAGACGCTTCGGGAACAAAGGCAGGTCATCCCCTGCTATGCGGGGGTCGCATCGGCCCACATCGCAGCCGACGGCCACGTTTGGGCCTGCTGTACCCGCGCCCAATCCATGGGTAACCTGAGAGACAATGGGTACGATTTCAGAAGCACATGGTTTTCCCAAAAGGCAGCCCGCATGCGCAAGGACATCAAGGAAAAACGCTGCTGGTGCCCCCTGGCCAATGTGAGCTACACGAATATGCTCTTTCATCCCAAAACGCTCTTCAAAGTCGGGCAGTATAATCTCAATAGGGGATAAAACCCTGACGGGTAAATTCCGGAGTTTAGGCGTGAGCCTTTTATCTGGGGTCTTGCTCCGACCGGCAATGCTCCCCCGGTTTATTGAGATG
>ENA-OSEO01000768-OSEO01000768.1-sediment-metagenome-genome-assembly--contig:-NODE-768-length-73170-cov-7.403937_pt1 | contig 73170 bp, 58 predicted proteins | sample MGYA00237883_ERZ534232 | MGnify/ENA metagenome assembly ERZ534232
TCGGTCACCCCACGTTGCCTGCACTCGCTCGGGAGAGTGACCACTTCGTGGTCCCTTTCCCCTCGCTTCGTTTGGCATGAGGAGTTCCTTCGGTCACCCCACGTTGCCTGCACTCGCTCGGGAGAGTGGACCACTTCGTGGTCCCTTTCCTCTCGCTTCGTTTGGCAATGAAAGGTATCGGGTCTACTCCTCGGTGGAAATCGAGTATTGCTGTGACATGCGCTTGGGATGTCGTTTCCGATGGACCTTGAATCGTACATGTTCGAAAGATGCATACAGGAATCTTGACAGATGCTTGTATACATAATCGAATGATTGCGGACGATAACAGACATACCCTCCGAAAGCCCGCTTGAAAAGCCGCAACCCCTCCAAGTGCGAACCCCGTTGCTGGGGTCCGCTAATACCGTAGAGATCGTAGATCTTGCACCCATGTGAACAAGCTTCCCGTATCGCATAATCCTGCAGGAGGTATGAAGGGGAACAACCGTCGACCCGGAGCGAAGCACCATACAGGTACAACGCGACAGCAGGACTTTCCAGGATAATGGCTCCCCCCAAGATTGTGTTTCCATAGCGGGCCACATAGAGGATAGAGCGGACATCACTGGCGGCGATTTCAAGGAAATTGCGGATATAGGACGCTGATCTGGCAGTAAAACCATCGCGTTTCGCAGTATCGACATATACAGAATACCACGCTTCGAATGTCCTTGGATCCCCATTCCATGATTCAATCCGAATTGATTTTGCCTGTGCTTTACGGACATTTCGCCTCGCCCGCTCACGATACCGGATCCGTACCGCATCGTAGCCATCGGACAAGTCTATCCGTGCGGTAGCCTCGGGTTGGACCGACTCCTTGCAGGTTCGCAGATTCTTGCCGACGACTGGAACAACCTGCTCATCGTCAGGTGCTCCCCACGGCAAATCGAACCGGATAAAAGCTGTTCCCTTCGGAAGCAAAGGGCGTACCAGACGAGCGAAGTCACGTGTCGCTTCGGCGGCGTCGCGCTGGTATGCGCCAAGATCGGGACCAAACGGAACATAGGCTATCCTAAGCCGAAAAGCCAATCTTCTAACCAAAACCAGGACAACGGTCGATTCCGATTCACTTCCATCATCCGACGCATAGGAGAAATTGAACGCAAAGGCATGCCATGCGGCAATCCGTTTCGCTTTTGCCCAGAATTGGCTCTGGAACGGATTCCAAGTGGCATCGAGCCGATCGAGACCTACCCTGACAACGGTGGGGTACACCATGTGGATCAGCCTACCTCTCCGTCGAGATACCGGGTGACAGACAATACAGTACCGTGAGCGCCGATAGGCCGACCATCGATCTTTACGACACCACCTTCAGTGTATAATGGCAAGGCAAAGAATTGGTCTGCCTTCACCTGACTCCTCGGTTCCTGCGGAACTTCGACACCTTCCGGATTCAATTCGGTTCCGACAACAAATTGGTCGGCGAATATGACTTCACAAGTCGTGTGGGGTTCGGCCTTGGGGTCGCTGGCCGCCAATAGCATTCCGCGACTTTTCACTCCCCGGAAATTCGCCGGCTTGAGATTCTGCACCAAAACGATATTCCTGTTGAGCAACGCATCCTTCTCATAATAGGGAACTATACTCGACACGATTGTGGTCGGCTCTTCGCTTCCGGTATCGACTTGTATGATATACAACTTGTCCCCACCCGGGTGCTGCTGCACATCGACAATCTTGCTTACTTTCAATGTTACCTTCTTGGCAAACAGTTCTGAAATAACCTCTTGCGGCACTTCTATCACCGACTCCTGCTGTTCCCTTTCCATGCGTTGCTTCTCCTCGTTTCTCGAATCCTGGTTACCTGCGTAACGTGTCCTCAGCGTTTCGATCAAATCATCTTCCAATTTTGTGAATAGGTAATCCGGCTTCCCGACGGTTTCGACACCCGAGAAACTCCCCAAATGGCTCCAACGAGCCTCCTGGTTGCCCAGATAGCCGAGAAGTTGCCTTGATGCAGAGGGCATATAGGGAGCAATGAGAATCCCAAGATCCCGTATCAGGTACACTAGGGTACGCAACAATGACGCAGTGGCGTCAGGGTCTTCCTTGCGCTGCTTCCAAGGCTCGCCGTCCTGGAAAGCCTTGTTGCCGACCGAGGAAAGGGCGAATATCCTGCGGAGCGCTTCCCTGAGTTCCGCGTGTTCGAACAGGTCGTCTATCTCGGACTCCCTCTCCATGATCTCACGTGCCAATTGGGTGTCGATCGCACCTTCCGGGACTTTTCCGTCGTAGAATCTGCTGATGAACGTTAGGGTCCGATGCACCAGATTCGACAAGTTTCCGATCAATTCACCGTTGACCTTTTCCTGGAAATCCTTCCAAGTAAACAGGACATCGGATTTCTCGGGTCTATTGTAATACATGTAGAATCGCCACACATCCGCAGGAATACCAGTCTCCTGGACATCGTTGCCGAACACACCGGTACCCTTGCTCTTGGAGAACTTGCCACCTTCGTAGTTCAGGTATTCACTCGAGGACATGTGGTGCAGCATTGTCCAAGGATCTCCGGAGGCCAACAGCGTTGTGGGGAATATGACGGTATGGAAAGGAATGTTGTCCTTTCCGATAAATTGGTACAATTCGACATTCCCATTATCCTGCCACCAGGAACGCCAATCGGTCGTATATGCGGCGGTTATCGATATATAGCCGATCGGAGCATCGAACCACACATAGAACACCTTGTCTTCGAATCCTTCCTTGGGGACAGGGATACCCCATTTCAGATCCCGTGTGATCGCCCGCTCCTTCAACCCATCGCGAATCCAGGAACGCGTGGTTTGAATGGCATTCTTCGCCCAGAAGCCCTCGACCGATGCTGTATCGATCCATTTTTCCAACAAGGGCAAGGCCTTGGGCAAATCGATATACAAATGCTTCGTGCTCCGCAACACCGGTGTGGATCCGCAGACTCCGCATTTCGGGTCGACCAGTTCGGTCGGATCGAGCAACGAACCGCACGCGTCGCATTGGTCTCCACGGGCACCGGTGGAACCACACTTCGGACAGATCCCTTCCACAAAACGATCGGCCAAGAACCTCTGGTCATGCTCACAATAGAGCTGCTCGATCTCCGATTCCCTGATATATCCGGCTGCATCGACCTTCTTGAAAATATCCTGGACAATCGCCGTCTGCATGGGACTGCTTGTCCTGCCGAACGAATCGAAGTCTATTTCGAACCATGTGTAGATATCCCTATGGATAATATGGTAGCGGTCGCATAGTTCACGGGGTTCGACACCCTCCTGCAAGGCCCGTGTTTCGCTGGCGGTACCGTATTCATCGGTTCCGCAGACATACAGGGTCTCGTAGCCTTTAGAACGGCAGAACCTGGCGAAACAATCCGCGGACAGGACCTGTATAAGGTTTCCAAGATGGGGAATATTGTTCACATACGGGAGCGCTGAGGTAATCAATCGTTTTTTCATGGTGTCCACTATACTCTTCACAGCTCCTTTTTTCAATCGGAAACGGCTTATGTCCAACTTGTGGGAAAGGTTTTGACCAGTTCATTGACGATGCATGGCAACTAGGCTACATTTGTAGGTACCGGGAATATCCCGGAGATAGCAAGGAGGATATGCAATGAACAGTTCGGGCGCTTCGTCCCGTAATCCTTTCCACCTCAGCCCAAAGTTGATCATAGCCGTAGTGGGGATAGTAATCCTATTCATCTTGGTTATGAGCAGCTTCTTTGTGGTGGACCAGACTGAACAGGCAGTTGTGCTCAGGTTCGGGAAATACAATAGGATTGTAGGACCCGGCTTGCAGACCAAGCTGCCTCTCGGAATCGATCGCAACTTCAATATTCCGACCAGGGTTGTGCAGACCATGACATTCGGTCAGAACACCACAGCACAGAATTTCAACAGCATGTTCATGAACACGCCTTCCGGTTCGTCGGCGGGTGAATCGATCATGCTTACAGGAGATTTGAACATTGTCGATGTGCAATGGATCATCCAGTACCGCATCGAGGATCCTGCCAAATGGTTGTTCAACGTACAGGAACGCGACAAGACCATTCGGGATATCAGCCAAAGTGTCATAAACCAACTGGTAGGCGACTTGCCCATCCTCGCGATCATGTCGAGTGAAAGGACTTCGATCGAAATAGAATCCCAGGAGCGGATGCAGAAGGCTTTCGATTCCTACAATCTGGGAGTACGGGTTGTTACCGTCAAGTTGCAGAACATTGTACCTCCGGTCGGTGAAGTCCAGGATGCCTTCGAAGATGTCAACAAATCGATCCAGGATATGAACCGACTCATCAATGAGGGCAAGGAGCAATACAACCGTGAAATCCCACGAGCACAAGGTGAGGCCTCACAACTGATCCAAGTTGCGCAAGGATATGCTGCCGAACGTGTCAACAATGCACAAGGCGATGTGGCAAGATTCTCCGCGGTTCTCGAAGCCTATGCGATGAGCAAGGATATCACCGCAAGACGGTTGTATATCGAGACTATGGAAGAGATTCTCAACAAGGCCGATGCAGGAACACTGACATTGATCGACCGGGAGCTGGACAATTTCTTGCCCATCAGCAACTTGACCGGTAGCCAGGGAGGTGTGAAATGAAGAAACTGATAACCACTCTGGTCATTATATTCGTTCTGCTGATAATCTTCCTGCTTCTCGGCCCGTTCTTTGTATTGCAGGAAGGCGAGGTTGCCGTAATCACGAGATTCGGAAGAATCGAGAATACCCACGTCGATGCCGGACTCAAGATCAAAGTCCCCTTGGTAGATACTGTGGTCAAGTATCCCAAGAAGATCATGAGTTGGGATGGTGATGCCCAGCGTATTCCTACCAAAGAAAACCAATTCATTTGGGTTGACACGACTGCCCGTTGGAGAATCGTCGACCCTGCCCTATTCTACCAGTCGGTAAATACGTTGCCGAACGCGATACTGAGACTGAACGATGTCATCGATTCAACCATCAGGACTGTAATCAGTGAAAACTTCTTGAACGAGGCAGTCCGGAATTCGAACAAGATCAATAACATGAGGGTTGATGAACAGGTACAGAATATCGATAGCCTGGAGGACGCCGAGCAATTGCGTAATCTCACCCGGACCGAGACCCAACAGGAATCGATTCAGATCGGTCGTGAAGTCCTGAGCCAGCGCATGTTGACCATGGCGCATCCCTTTACGCGTGAATTCGGTATCGAAGTCATAGATATTGTTATCCGCCAGATCCGGTACAGCGACGACCTTACACAAAGTGTCTATCAACGTATGATCAAGGAAAGGAACCAGATTGCCGAGGCCTACAGATCCTATGGCCAAGGACAGCAAGCCCGATGGGTCGGTAAGACGGACAATGACAAGAGGAGCATCATAAGCCAGGCATACGCACAAGCCGAGCAGATCAAGGGTGTGGCCGATGCCAGGGCAACCCAGATCTACGCAGATGCATATGAAAAGGATCCTGAATTCTTCACCTTGTGGAATACATTGGAATCGTACAAAAAGACTATTCCGAACTTGAACAAGGTTTTCTCAACAGAGATGGATTATTTCAATGTCCTGTATGGACCGGAGAATATTTTCTAGGTATCGGTATCCGCAACAAACGGATAAAGGCCATCGACATTCCCAAAAGGAAGCATCGGTGGCCTTTCTTTATGTGTATGCGCATATTTAATGCGAGAAGTATTGACTGGATCTGTTAGGCGATTGCGTCGCATGCGGGACAATTTCCGCTGATGTTCACCTGCACCTCGTGCATGGTGAAGCCGTCGGGAATAGTCACCTCGGGAAACGTAACGGCATGCAGGTCATAGACTTTGCCGCAATCGGTACATTTGAAATGCATATGGTTCGAAATATTGGCATCATATCGCATCTCATTCTTTTCAATCGCTATCCTCTTGACCACGCCCTGGTCGCAGAGAAGATTCAATACATTATAGACGGTAGTACGGGAAATTGAAGCCATGTGCTTCTTTAGATCTCCATAGATATCATCTGCAGTAGGGTGGATGGGATTCTCCAGTAGATACTTGTATACGGCAACCCTATGATTGAGAGGCCGTACCCCATGTTCAACCAGATAACGTTTTTCATCCCCAGGTTTCAAGAAAGGCATTTGCATCATGGTCACACAATCTCCTGTTATATAATTGTATGTAAGGCAAAATCAACAAAGTGTCAACCTTTGCATCCCTGCTTCGATATGATATTTTTATAGCAATATGTTTTAGGTGCGACCGCTTATATTTGCCCGTGTATTATAGTATACTCGCAAGGAGGTGATATTCATGCGCACGCTTCACACATGCCTGCTCTACATCTGTATCCTCTCCATTTCATTTTTGGTGGTATCCTGTGCGACAGACCAAACCCGTTTGGCGTCCCAGGGGAGCGGGCAGTTGCCCTACAAGGTCATCTCGGGAACGGTAATGTATCCCAACAACCTGTATTTCCCTGCACGTGTACGCATGGAGATCAAGTTGATCGCACGAAATATCTCCACCCGGCAGGAAGTCCCAATCGTAAGCCAAAGCATCAGGAACCCCCAACGGTTTCCCGTGAATTTTATCCTACGCTACGATGCGCAGGATATCGTCCGTTCCAACGAATACGCGATAACCGTCGACTTGTATCGGGAAATCGAGACTACACCCTACCTGACCAGCCCCTCCCTGGTCTTGCCAACACTGCAGGGCGATGAGAGCATTGTTGTCGAATTGCAGCCTCCCCCACGCTGATCGTAATGCTATTGGGCTTGGCACAATGTCCGTGCTCCTGAAACTGCCAGTTTCCATGAAAGCCACCAGATACATGCGCTTGGAACGACCAACAGCAGCCCACTGGCGAATGCCGACAACCCGAAGCGTTGGGTCAGAAGGTAGCCGAGAGCTGCAAGGACAACTATGGTTCCGAACGATATACCCATGCTTGCGACACCATTGAGATTCTGTTTAACGGCTTGTTGGGGCAATTTCCAATCCAATCGGGGATTCCGGCTATCGATAGCCAATCCGAAACAAGCAGAGCTTCCCACAACAAAGAATCCCAATGGCAGTATCCACAATGCGTGGAGCAGCTCCAATTTGAATATGGCCAATGCAGCCAGACTGAAAATGAGATAGGTGCTGTAGAACAGCATAAGGTGGGCAGCCATTTTCCCTCGGACGAACGAAAGACCTTCCAACGGCATGGTTCTTGACAATTCAAGAAGTTTCCCCTCCCGCGAGTAGCTTGTCCCGCTCATCATGGAAAGGCTGGCTGTCAACAACAGGGCGCCGGTAATCATCAGCGGAAATATATCCAGCACAAAGAATGGCTCCAATATAACCTTGAATTCACCCATCACGCCACTGATCGCGTAGACGATCACTAGTATAAGGGGAATAACCGCCTCCCCATACAGTTCCATCTTGAATGCCGAGTGTTCGTTGATGATAGCATACTCGCGACGAACGAGAGCCCATTCCAAGGCATAGTGGCCTGTATAGGATCTGTGCGGTCTCCCATTATGCTTGCCAACCATGGTTGAGGTCTCCCATAGACGGGTGACTGTCTCACCATATGCGGTAGCAACCAGATATATCGCACCTATGGTTATGGCTGCAACAGCCAATATGAAATACAAGCCGTTGACAAGGGTATGGGAGCCTATAGCCATAGACATTTGCCATTTTGGAAACAAGAGGATCCGTTGCATATCTTGCAGTACGGAACCAAAGCTCTTGGCAAAATTCTCCAAGTTGCTCGAATCCATTCCGGATTGCATCCACCTGCTGGCCAATCCCTGCATAACCACCAGCAGGGTCAGCATGAATATGATTGCCCATGATTCACGACCCTTACGGGTATGTTTTTTCCCCTTGACGAACAAATGCAGGATGACCAAGGACAATGATAGCGGTATGAAGGGAGCAAGGATAATCTGAACCAACGCGGCAACAATGATGGACAATGAAATTCCATGCACAAGGATTGTCACCACCACCGCTGGAAGAAACAATATGGTGTGTAGGATAAAATTTGCCTTGTAGTGAAGTATCAATCGTGAAACCAGCAATTCCCGTTGCGTAAGCGGCAAGACAAGCAGCAAGGGGAGGTCTTTTCCATGATAGAGCACGGACCCACCGGAAAACATACCGAACATGAGGGTGATGAGTGCAGCGGTGAACGCACCCATAAACCAAGAGAAGCCGTCTATCCCTACTATCGATCCAAGGATTTCCATCTGGTAGTAATTGACTCCCAACATGAAGGCCATGGATCCCGCTGCCAGGAGAATCGACAGCCCTATCAATAGTTGGATTATCAATCGAGATTTTTTACGCGATTTCGATTTCTTGTTTTCGAAGGAGATCGTCACGAACTGTTCCCATCGGCTGTCACCCTTCCCCGCGGCTCCAAGCAACATTCGAATATTATTCAGTTTCATCGGTCAACTCCAAGAACAACTGCTCCAACGACAAATCGCCGGATCCCGATCTTTCCTGCAAGGCATGGAACGTGTCGCACGCTATGAGCGATCCGTTCTTGATAATGCCTACCCGTGTGCACAATCGTTCGGCAACTTCCATCACATGGGTCGAGAAGAAGACCGATCGACCGCCCTCGCAGAATTCATGCATGACCTCCTTCAGGATGAAAGCCGACTTCGGATCAAGCCCTACCATGGGTTCGTCGAGTACCAGGAGTCTCGGCTCGTGGACCAAGGCTGTGACAATTCCCAGTTTCTGCTTCATTCCCCGCGAGAATGATGATATCTGGTCATCGAGTACACCATGCAAGGAGAACCTCTTCGCCCAGCGGACAATCCGTTCTTGCCGTACGTCATAGGGTACACTATAGATCTCACAAATGAAGTGGAGATATTCGTTCGCAGTCATCTTTTCATAGAACAAAGGTTCGTCTGGCACATATCCGATACGTTGCTTCACTGATACGGGTTCATGCAACGTATCGAGACCATCGACTGTTATGGTCCCCGTATCCTGGGACAGCAATCCCACGATCATTTTGATCGTTGTGCTTTTTCCCGCTCCGTTCGGTCCGAGAAATCCGAAGATCTCACCGGGTACCAATGTCAGAGTAAGATTTTCAACTGCCGGCTTGGCAGAATTCCCATACTTTTTCGTTACTGATTGTATTGCGACCATATTTGATACTCCACAGTATTGATGATATCATATTGATATCATCTAGATATTGTCTTGTCTAGTCCTTTACGATATGTATGTATCGATTTTTTATTTTCTTCTTCGAACCGGGCAAACAACCGGTTCCCCGATATCTTATCTTTTCCATTTATGCATATTTATACATTAATCACTTGCTTTTATTTTATTTTTATGCAATATTCCCATCAATACACCTGTGTATATTCGTTGACATGAATGAGGTACCATTATGAATAAAGAGAAAGTAGTTTTAGCGTATAGCGGCGGTCTCGACACATCCGTCATCTTGAAATGGCTGGTGAACAAGGGATTCGACGTCATCGCATATGTCGCAAACGTCGGACAGGCAGAGGATTTCGATGCGATCGAGAAAAAGGCGTATGCGACAGGTGCTTCGAAAGTGTATGTGGAAGACCTTCGCAGGGAGCTGGTCACCGACTATATCTTCCATGCGGTCAAGGCCAATGCCATGTACGAGGGTAAATATCTTCTCGGCACATCGATCGCTCGACCGATCATCGCGAAACGCCATATCGAGATCGCCAAGAAGGAAGACACCAAGTATGTCGCGCATGGTGCGACCGGCAAGGGAAACGACCAGGTCCGTTTTGAGCTCGGGTATTTCGCACTTATGCCGGATGTCAAGATCATTGCCCCGTGGAAGGACCCGGAATGGCTCAGTCAGTTCGAAGGGCGCTCCCATATGATCGCATATGCCGAAAAATATGGAATTCCCATCAAGGCATCGACCAAGAAACCCTATAGCGAAGACGAGAATCTCCTCCATATCAGTCATGAGGCCGGTATCCTCGAGGACCCGGCACTACGTTGTCCTGCGGAAGTGTTCTCCCATACCGTATCACCAAAGGATGCGCCTGACCAGGAGACTGTGCTTGCCATTGAATTTGAAGATGGTATCCCGATAAAAGTCACCAATGAAAACGATGGTACGGTCATGACCGACCCGCTCGAGCTGTTCCTCTATTTGAATACGATTGGTCACGACAATGCTGTCGGGCGTATCGACATGGTGGAAAACCGCTATGTCGGCATAAAGAGTCGTGGCGTGTACGAGACTCCCGGAGGTACTATCCTGTGGTTCGCACACCGCGACCTCGAGGGAATCTGCATGGACAAGGAAGTCATGCACCTGCGGGATATGCTCATGCCGAAGTTCGCCGAGCTCATCTATAACGGGTACTGGTTCAGTCCCGAATTCGATTTCCTTTCAGCGGCTTTCAACAAGAGCCAGGAATTGATCACCGGTACAGCCAAGGTCGCAATCTACAAAGGCAATCTGATCAGCGCCGGTGTCAGCAGTCCCTATTCGCTGTACAACGAGGAACTGGGAAGCATGGAAGTATCCGGCGGGTACCAACCGGTTGACTGCAAAGGATTTATCAATATCAATGGAATTCGACTGCAGGCCCACCATTACTGGTTGAAGGCAAAGGAACTGGAAGAGAAGTCCTGACTGCCGAACGGAGCAAGTGGAGAGTGACCGCCTCGTGGTCCCTCTCCCGAGCAACAGCTTGGATGCGGGCATAGAATCATCCAAGCGTCTCCTCGTAGTGTTCGACACCCATGGAGAGTATTCGGGCAATATGGTCATCGTTCAGGCTGTAATGGATGCTCCTACCGTCTTTCCTATGCCGGACCAAGCGGGAAGCCCGAAGCAATTTCAACTGCTGGCTAATGGTGGATTGTTGCATTCCCAACGTTTCCGCAATAGTATGGACAGGCAACTCTCCCCGTTCGAGGAGAAACAAAATTTTCAAGCGGGTGGAATCTCCAAACACCTTGAAGAAGTCGGCGATATCCGAGACTTCCTCATCCAGTGGAATGGCCGATTCCGCATCGATACTATCAATGATATCCATATGGTGAATGTACCACAGCGGAAGGTGGGGGGCAATGATGTTCCAACTATTTTCAATTGAAACATTTTGATATACCATGGCGGCACAACACGATAAGGATCAGGGAGGAGCAAATGGGAACCGAACATGAAAAGCCAGTCGTAGGATGGGTTGGAACAGGAGTTATGGGACGATGGATGTGCCACCATATCATGCCAATGGCATCCCAGATGTATGTGTACAACCGAACCAAATCCAAAACGGACCCATTGGTGGCCGATGGCGCGATAGCAGTCGATTCCCCATCCCAGGTCGCTGAAAAAGCTTCCATTGTCTTCACTATCGTCGGACACCCGTCGGATGTGGAACAAGTGTATTTCGGACCGGGTGGATTGTTGCGGAATGCCAGAAAGGGAACGATATTCGTCGATATGACGACTACAAAACCTTCGCTTGCGAAACGTATCCATGAAGAAGCTATTGCAGTCGGATGTGAAAGCATTGACGCACCGGTCTCCGGTGGCGATATCGGAGCTCGGGAAGCAAAACTTTCTATCATGGCCGGAGGAATTGAATCGGCCTACCGGCAGATTGTTCCATTCTTCGACCTGATGGGAAAGTCGTATGCCTTGCAAGGGGGCCCGGGCACGGGGCAACACACGAAGATGTGCAACCAGATTGTAATCGCTGGAACTATGATCGGAGTCTGCGAATCGTTGGTCTACGCAAGAAAAGCCGGATTGGATGGTGAAAAACTAGTCTCTACCATAGGCAAAGGGGCAGCCGGGTGCTGGACACTGGACAATCTGGCACCTCGCGTGCTACAAGACAATTTCAAACCGGGATTCATGATCGACCATTTTGTCAAGGATATGGGCATAGCTTTGGAAGAATCGAGGAATATGGGGATAGCACTTCCCGGCCTTGCTCTTGTGGAGCAACTCTACATATCGCTTCAGGGGGCCGGGAAAGGGACCCTGGGAACCCAAGCATTGGTGATTGCACTGGACAACCTCAATGGCTTGGGGAATTTCATCAATATCGAAAATCGATAGCAAGGAGGCGCTATGGAAATCAACAAAGAGTTCGCTACACTGATTCTTCCCGAGAAGGAACCTATCCAGATTCCAGTGATCACAGACAACATGGGAGCGAAGTCGATAGATATTCACTCCTTGCGCAAGGAAACGGGTTATATCACCTATGACCCCGGATTCGTCAATACCGGAAGCTGCACCAGTTCGATCTGTTATGTGAACGGTGAACAAGGCATTCTGCGATACCGAGGCTACGATATCGAAGACCTGGTGGAGAATTGCGACTTCGTCGAGGTGGCATACCTGCTGATAAAGGGCGAATTACCGAATGCCTCCGAACGGAAACGGTATGCCGAATTGTTGAACCAGGAATCGCTGCTCAACCATGACATGCAAAGCCTGTTCCGGGGATATCCATTCAAGGCCCACCCGATGTCGGTCCTGGCTGCCATGTCGGTGTCACTGTCGGCATTCTATCCTGAAATGGATGATATCGACCCTGAACTGCAGGTTGACTTCGCGGTGACTCGTCTTGTATCCAAAATCAGAACCATAGTTGCCTTCACCTACCGGCATATGCGTGGAGAGGATTTTGTGAACCCTTCCTACAAGTACAGCTATTGCGAAAACTTCTTGAATATGATGTTCAAGTCTCCGGTTATCGAATACCAGATCAATCCGCTGCATGTGAAAGCACTCAACCAATTGTTGATCCTCCATGCCGACCATGAACAGAATTGTTCCACGACCGCTGTACGACTTATCGCTAGCAGCGAGGCCAACCTCTATGCATCGATTTCCGCCGGAATCTGTGCGCTGTGGGGATTCAAGCACGGCGGTGCCAACCAGGCAGTGATCGAAATGCTCGAGGAAGCCTATGCAAACGGCTGGACTGCCCAGGATATCGTGGAGAAGGCTAAGAACAAGGATTCCGGCTTTCTGCTCATGGGATTCGGTCACAGGGTCTACAAGACATTCGACCCACGAGCGAAAATTGCCAAGCGACTCTGCAAGGAAGTCATGGCCGAGGATGGAAAACCCGACCCGTTGTTGGAACTGGCGCTCGAGCTTGAGGAAGTCGCGACCAACGACGATTATTTCAAGCAACGCAGCCTGTATCCGAATATCGACTTCTATACCGGTCTCATTTTCCGCCGGATGGGAATACCAACGAACATGTTCACGAGCATGTTCGCGATCGGACGTCTTCCCGGGTGGATATCCCACTGGCTCGAATGGAAGAAGGACCCGTACGGCAAGATCGGTCGTCCCCGACAGGTATACAGTGGTCCGTATGTCCGGAAAGTCCAGAACTTGAACGACAGGTAACCGAAGTAAGTGCCAACCACAGTACGAATTGAAAGCCGGCGCAAGCCGGCTTTCATTGTTGGTGGATACTTAGATTGATGCGTTTACTTCGCTTGACGGGTGAAATTCAGCAATCCACCGGCAAGCAGGAGAGCTGCCTGCCTCTCGGTTATCCGAGCGACCACAGGAATCCTCTCGCCTTTCGTCCGATTCTCCACAACAAGGGAGGCCTGGGAATTCTGGCAATCTTCCAATGCCGAGTGTACATGCAGGAGCTCCAGCTCGTCCCCCTCCCCGATTTTGTCGTAATCGGATTCGTTGGCAAATTCAACTGGCAATATGCCGAAATTGCAAAGATTCGCTTGGTGTATGCGTTCGAAAGATTTGGCGAGTACGACAGCGACGCCCAGGTACATGGGACAAATCGCAGCATGTTCCCTACTCGACCCTTGCCCGTACGAAACTCCAGCCACAACAATATTGGCCATGTTTTTCCGTTTGTTTTCCATTGCCCTGTCATGGAACGTCGGATCGACTCCCTCGAACGTATATCTGGCATAGGCAGGAATATTGGAACGGTATTTCAACCGGGAACCTGCGGGCATGATATGGTCGGTCGTGATCTTGTCTCCGGCTTTGAGTGTACAAAGTCCAATAATCGAATCAGCTAGTGGCAAGCTTGCGGGAGGATCGCCGATATTCGGTCCACGCACGACCTCGACGGAAGACCCGTCCTCGGGTGGAAATACCAGCATGTTGTCATCCACCAGGAAAGAATCGATTTCAAACGGTTGGAGAAAGCTGATTCCATGATTCGTGAGCGGATTGGCAAATTCTCCAATGATGGCACTCAAGGCTGCAGTCTCGGGACTTACCAGATACACCTGTGCGCTCTTTGTCCCGCTTCTTCCTTCGAAGTTCCTGTTGTTTGTCCGCAAAGACACGGCATCGGTTCCGGGACTCTGATGGTTTCCGATACAGAATCCACAGGCACTTTCCAGAATACGGGCTCCCGATGCGACCATTTTTGCAAGGGACCCATCCTTGGCCAACATCAGCATCACCTCGCGGGATCCCGGAGCAATTCCAAGACTGACATGAGGCGCAACCACACGCCCATCCAGTATGTCGGCTACGCGGTGCAATTCGGCATAGGAACTGTTTGTACATGAACCGATCAGGACCTGGTCCACACGCATCCCCTGCAATTGTTCTACATCTACGATATTCCCCGGTGAATGCGGAGCGGCTGCCTTGGGTACAACCAAGCCCAAATCGATCTCGAACACATCGTCATACCGGGCATCGCTGTCGGCGCAAAGTTCCCTGAAAGAGGAACCTCTCCCTTGGGCTTCAAGGAATTGTCTGGTCACCGCGTCTGAAGGGAACAGCGATGTGGTCACACCGCATTCCGCACCCATGTTGCATATGGTTGCCCGTTCGGGAACACTCAACGAGTCGACGCCATCGCCGGTATACTCGAATACGCAATTCACATTCCCTTTCACGCCAAAACGCTCGAGAACCGTAAGAATGACATCCTTTGCCGATACCCAAGGCCGCAAAGCGCCCTTCAACCGTATTTGCACAACTTTTGGTGCGACAAGATGAAAGGCTCCTCCACCCATGGCGACAGCGATATCCAATCCCCCGGCACCGATAGCGATCATACCCAAGCCGCCACCGGTCGGCGTATGGGAGTCCGAACCAAGCAATGTCTTGCCGGGAACCCCGAAGCGTTCGAGGTGTACCTGGTGACAGATCCCATTCCCGGGACGGGAAAACACGATACCGTATCGGGCGGCAACGCTTTGCAGGTACCTGTGGTCATCGGCATTCTCGAACCCGACCTGTATGGTATTGTGGTCGACATAACTGACAGCCAACTCATTCTGAACACGGTCCAATCCCATAGCTTCGAATTGAAGGTACGCCATTGTGCCTGTCGCATCCTGCGTGAGAGTCTGGTCGATCCGGATCGCGATACTGGAACCGGCAGAAAGCGTCCCATCCATCAAGTGTTCCTGCAATATCTTGTACGTCAGAGAATAACCCATGCGTTTGCTCCTGAAATTTTGTTTGCCCTTATCATGCCTGAAAGTAAAATTTTAGTACAGTCTACCTGTTTTGCCGAATAGCCATCTTCCCGATCGAATTGAATATCGCCACAATGGCCGGTACAATAACCAGTATCGCACAAAAGAACAACACTCGTCGAAAATCGAGATATTGGTATATGGTACCTCCCATTATGGAACCTACGACCGTTCCGATCGTCAGCAGGATCTCGTGGATCAACATGCGCTTCGAACGGTTGATGCTTCCCGAGGCTCCATGGAAAATACTGAAGGAGTATGCCGCCGCAAACAACATGCCGAACAACAGGAAAAAGATCGAATACATACCGAATGTATTGATTTTCGTTCCCGCAAGACAAACCACTGCAAAAAGTATCTGGGTACCGATTACGATCGCGCGATTGAAATGCCACCAGCTGGTTTTCCCCATGATGATGAACATGGCAACGGTCGCGGCACCCCGTATAAGCAGCAATACACCGACTTTGCTTTCCGAATAGGGAAGATTGTCCATTGCATGGAGTGGGAAAATCGTCAGGATCACCGCAAGGGACACATATACGGTGAGGACTCCTGCCCAAGAGAGGAACCTCAGTGGTGTGCTTTGGTCCCGCATGGTGCTCTCTTCGATATTCTTACGTTCGGATACCACAGCCTTGATTCCGGGCACCAGCATGGTTGCTGTCACGATAAGCATGAACACCAGGACAAACAACCCCACACCCGTCAACAACGGAGTGTCAGTCGAGGTTTCCAAGAGGATTCCAGTCAGAAACGGAGAAAGGGCCGAACCGAGACTCCACGACACATTGAAGGAACTGGTTGCCCGATTCAAGGCCCGCCCTTCCTTGCCACGTGCGATCCAGCTTTCAATCTGTGGCCACAGGAAGGACATGGCGCAACCGTACAGCACCAATGAGAGGAAGGCCAGCCCCACCTGGGTTGTCCGCAGGAGAACAAGTATCGAAAGACCCATGCCAACCATGGATATCTCCACACTGTGCCGAGGTTTCAGGTGAGCGACCAATGGCCCCAGTACCAAACAGCACAGGAAATAGGTCGAGGTGTATACTGCCGCGGAAAGGCCGACCATCTGGGCCGACAGCGAAAACTGTATCCGCATATGGTAGACCAAGGAAAGGTTCACCATGGAAATGGCAAATTGGGCCAGGAATGAAGCCGAGTTCAAGACACGGGATTGCATAGGCAGGGATGCGTTCGTTTCCATATGCAACAGTTGTATAAAGGAAAGGGGTTCCGATACAAGAGGGTAAAGGAGGTGTAAACGATATATTGCCGAAATTGTCGATTATACGGTACAGTATTCACATGGACATCCTACTTTCCAATAGACCGCTGATAGCAGCATTTGCAGCTGCTTTTGTAGCCCAGTTCCTCAAGCCTTTCCTGTTGTGGCCTGTTGAACGGAAATTCCACGCCGATCTGTTTATCAGCACCGGCGGTATGCCTTCGTCCCATACCGCCATGGTAGTAGCCTTGAGTACCAGCATTTATATGACCGAGGGGGTCACGAGCCTTGCTTTCGCAATCGTTCTCACCTTCAGCCTTATCATCATGCACGATGCCATGGGAATACGTCGGGCAGCAGGCAAACAAGCGGAAGTTATCAACGAATGGAGCCGACTTCTTGCACAGATCCATGAAGACGGGCAATTCACCCCCGAGAATCTCAAGACCATGCTTGGACACAGTTTCGTGCAGGTTGTAGGAGGAATGGTGGTTGGATTTATATCAGGCGTCTTATTTACCAGTATATTGTGAATATTTATGCAAATCTCGTTGACAACCACTGTATAATTATGTAAATTCTAGCAATCTGTTCCGTTATTGGAGGTTGTTATGAAAAAATCCTTATTGTTGGGCATCATGCTCATCGTTCTGGTATCCGTTCTCTTCGCCGGTGGCGCAAAAGAGAAGGAAGGGTATGTTTTCGGTTCCGATTGCACATGGCCCCCGTTGGAGTTCGTCGATGAAAACGGAGAAATCGTAGGATTTGAAATCGATCTGATCGCTGCGATGAGTGAAAGATCCGGCGTTCCCATGACGGTACGCAACGTTGCATGGGACGGCATTTTCGCTGGTCTCAACAATGGTGCCTACGATGCGGTCGCCTCTGGTGTCACCGTTCTCGAAGAACGGAAGGCAACCATGGACTTCACCACTCCGATTCTTGAAGTGACCCAGTCCATCATTGTCAACAAGAGCAGTGCCAGCCTGGCCAATGAAAAGGCTCTCGCAGGAAAAACCGTTGGAGTCCAGATCGGAACCACAGGTCATTTCGCTGTGGAAAAGATTGCCGGCGTTACCGTAAAGGCATATGACGAAATCGGATTGGCCGTTGAAGACCTTCTCAACAAGAATCTCGATGCAGTCGTCGCTGATTCGATCATCGCCGCCGATTTCGTACTGGCGAACGACAACTACTCCGACAAGCTTACGGTAAGTGGCTCTGTCGCGGGAGATGTCGAACAGATCGCAATGGCTGTCAAGAAAGGCAATTCCGAATTGTTGAACCTGCTGAATGAGAACATTGCAGCTTTGAAAGCCGATGGAACCATCGCTGCTCTCAAGGACAAGTGGAACATCCTGTAGGCATTGGAGACTAGATTGCCGGCCGGAGTCGTTGTACGGCTTCGGCCTGCATTCACATAGAGGATACATGGAAAATAAGACAAAAAAAGATACCGACTACCAGTTGCATCCATCATTGGCGGCCAAGGTCGTCTCGAACGCCAGGGAAGACAACAATCGCAAGGCTGCAACCCAGATCCAGATGACCGATGGGGTGCTCATACCCAACAAGAATGACAACCATGTATTCAATTCTTGGCGTGTGACATTCTTCATGGCTATCCTGCTGCTCGGCTCGCTGGTACTGTTCGCACCCGATCCCTATCGAAGCATATTCCTTGTTGTGATCAAGGGTGCTCCCATGACTTTCCAGGTCACCATCATGGCGATTATGGGAGCAATATTCATTGGATTGTTCTGTGGGCTCGGAGCTGTCTCGAAAAGCCGCATCGTCAATATGATAAGCGGTGTATATGTCGAATTCATCCGAGGCATCCCCCTTCTCGTTCAATTGATATTCATTTATTACGCCATGGGACGCCTCTTCCGGATCGAAGGCTTGATAGCGGCAGTCGCTGCGCTTTCCATTTGTTTCGGTGCATATATGGGCGAAATTGTCCGGGCTGGAATCCAGGCGATACCAAAAGGTCAAATGGAGGCGGCAATCGCCCTCGGCCTTTCCCGCGGACAAGCGTTCAGATACGTGATACTCCCCCAGACCATCAAAGTCGTCCTTCCTGCCATTGGAAATGAATTCATTTCCATGTTGAAGGATTCGTCGCTCGTATCGACCATCGCGTTGAGCGATATCCTGAGAAAAGGACGCGAATATATCTCCCGAACGTTCCTTTCCCTGGAGACCATGCTGATCGTCGCCCTCGTGTACTTGGTGATCACACTCATGCTCTCGAGATTGGTCGGCATGCTGGAAGAGAGGTTGCATAGACATGGCTAGAATTCGAATCGAGAACCTGTGCAAGGATTATATCACCCCATCGAAAGAGATTCTTCATGCAGTGAAGAATGCCAACCTGTCGGTTGAGCTTGGTGAAGTAGTATTGATTATCGGACCTTCCGGAAGCGGAAAGAGTACGTTGCTCCGGAGTGTCAACAAATTGGAGATTCCCACCTCAGGACGCATTTTCATCGACGATGACGAAGTCACCGGCAATGCGGATATCAGGAAGATCAGGGAAGAAGTGGGCATGGTGTTCCAGAGTTTCAATCTGTTCCCGCACCTCTCCGTATTGGAAAACATTACCTTGGCTCCCATCAAAGTGAAGAATATGTCCAAGGAAGAGGCCGAAACATTGGGAAAGCAGCTGTTGACCCGTGTCGGCCTCTCCGAAAAGGCTGACAGCCACCCCAACCAACTATCCGGTGGACAGCAACAACGTGTTGCGATAGCACGTGCCTTGGCCATGAATCCAAAGGTCATGTTGTTCGACGAACCGACAAGTGCCCTGGATCCGGAAATGATCAAAGAGGTGTTGGACGTCATGCTTTCCCTGGCGAAATCAGGTATGACAATGCTCATTGTAAGTCATGAGATGGGATTCGCCTCAGCCGCCGCCGATAGGGTTGTGTTCATGGATGATGGTGAAATCATAGAAATCGATACACCACAGAACTTGTTCAAGAATCCCAAATCGGAACGGACCAAACAATTCCTGGAACATATCCTTTAGGATACCCGTCTATGGAACAAACACAGACATGGGTATCACGACATATCACCTTGCATGACTATGCCGATCCCAAGGCAGAACGAGAGAACGCCCTATCACATCTGTTGGGTGTGGTAGCCTCGTTTGTATTCCTGGTCATCACCGTTGTAAAAAGAGATGCATTCGGAAGCTCCAGTACGTTCATCGGCATGCTCATCTACGCTGCCTCCCTGTTGTTGCTGTACGGATCCTCAAGCATGTACCACCACTTGCCCAAAGGGGACCCGAAAAGGATCTTCCGGTTTCTCGACCATGCGAATATCTATGTGTTGATTGCCGGGACATACACTCCGATCCTCATGTCCATACACAATACTTCGGCTTTCAGACTGCTTGCGATCGTATGGTCGGTTGCCATAACAGGGATTCTCTTCAGCCTGCTGTTTTGGGGAAAACTCAAAGTCCTGCATGTGCTGTTCTACCTGGCAATGGGATGGATGATCGTGTTCTTCTGGAATGATATTGTACCATTCATACCTTCGGGGCTCTTGGCATACATCATAGCAGCAGGACTTACGTACACATTGGGTGTCGTCTTTTATGCGGCGAAGAAGATGCCACACAGCCATATGGTTTGGCATGTGTTTTGTGTGGCTGCAAGCGCGATATTCTGTGTCGGATTCCTCGTATATTTGATTTGATCGCCAACCATAGCGAGTGGAAAGGGACCAGAAGATGCTCCCTCTCCCGAGCGAGTGCAGGCAACGTGAGGGGAGCGAAATCACCTTTCATTATAGACAGAGTCAGGCGTGAACGGTAAAGTGTCCACATGGGATCCACAGCACCATCGAGCCAACGATTCGACACATACTATACCTCGCTTTACTTGGATCGATGGGAAACGCTGAAGCGGGCACTCCTTGTTCCCGCTACTCCCATTGCGTACTCCGAGGGACTTGAAAAGACGTATTTCCTTGACGAGGCCTCGATAATCGCAGCGAACCTATTGCCCGTATCGAAAGGCGACCACATACTCGACATGTGTGCGGCGCCAGGTGGGAAAAGCCTGGTGCTCGCAAACAAATTGCAAGACACCGGCAGTCTGACCTGCAATGACCGTTCGAGCCAACGGAGGTTGAGGCTCAGGAAAGTCCTTGATGAGCACCTTCCCGAGAATTGGCGCACAACAGTCTCGATAACAAGCCATGATGCCAGCAAATGGGGATTGTACGAGCAATCCGCCTACGATGCCATTCTGCTCGACGCTCCATGTTCCTCAGAACGTCATGTGCTGCAGGATCCGAAAGCTCTTGCCATCTGGGGGCCTGCCAGGACCAAGCATTTGGCAGTCCAACAATTTGCCATGCTGGCAGCTGCCTTGGAAGCGGTAAAACCCGGTGGCCACGTATTATACAGCACCTGTAGCATTTCATCGTTGGAAAATGAAGCTGTCGTCGAACGATTGGCTAAAAAACGTTCGGGCAGGTACGAGGAGGTTCCAGTCGAAGCGGCATTCTCGGAGGAACTGTCCCATGGTCGCATCATCCTTCCCGACACGGCCCAAGGTAAGGGTCCGTTGTATTTTTGTCTGATCAGGAGACTCTTATGACACATCGACCCTCAGTTGCCATAACCCGTTGCAGTACCTATGCGGAAGACGATCTCGACAAGGGGATCAAGGCGATTTGTGAAGCAGCTTCCATGCCCGATGTGGCTGGAAAAAGGGTATTGCTCAAACCCAATATCTTGAGCGACAGTGCACCTGAGAAGGCGATCACCACACGGCCGGAAGTGCTGCGGGCTTTGATCAGGCTACTGTATGCCCAAGGAGCTACGCAAGTTCTCGTTGGAGATTCACCTGGTGTACACGGTCCCAATTTCATGCCAAAGACTTCAGGAATCGGACAGGTCTGCTCAGAGGAAGGTGCCCAGTGGTGCGAATTCGCCAAGGATCCGGTCATACATCATATTCCGGGAACCTACGGCCTCAAACTGCCGCTGCCAAAGGTGATGGACAATGTCGACTTGATATTCTCCGTGGCGAAAATGAAGACACACCAACTCATGTATGCGACTGGAAGCGTCAAGAACCTGTTCGGGATGGTGGCGGGACTACATAAGAGCTCCTGCCATATGCTCTACCCTACCCGTGAATCGTTCGCACGAATGCTGGCTGGACTCTATGCGGTTGTAAAACCACATTTTGCGATCATGGACGCTGTGGTATCCATGGAAGGGCCAGGCCCCGCCGGAGGTTCGCCACGACATACCGGACTGCTGTTGGCCTCTAGCGACAGTACCGCATTGGATGCGGCCCAAGCGATTATTATGGGCTACGACCCTTTCTCACTTCCGTTGGTAAAGGAACTGCATGACCGGAAATTGTCGCATTGGAGAAGTTTGGACGAGATAGCATACCCACTCCTCGCGGCATCGGAATTGGTTCTTCCCGATTTCAAACGGATCGATCAACAGCAACGGACAAGACTGTTCAACTCGTTGATCGGACCATTGTTCACCAGATATTTCAAATTCAGGCACCAAAGGCATGAACCGAAACCCCTGTTCGATCCCGAGAAATGTATCGGTTGCGGCCGTTGTGTCAAGATATGCCCGGGAAAAGCACTTACCCTTGACACGAAGCAGAAGATTGTGGCCGACTATAGCGCGTGCATCAGGTGCTATTGCTGCCACGAGGTCTGCCCTGCCGATGCCATTGCCATTGAACATGGAATGGGAGAATGATTCATGGATTTGCAAACGATTGTCGGTACCATCATATTGGGCATTGCCCCCATCAGTGAACTACGCGGTGCGATTCCGTTCGCTTACTTGCGTGGATACCCGTTGTGGGAAGCAATACTGTTGGGAGCGGGCGCAAATCTGCTCGTATCTCCACTTGTCTATATTTTCCTGACCTATTTCCATGGCTTCTTCTACAGCCGGTGGAACTTCTATGCGAAGGTATTCGACAAGACCGTGGTCCGTGCTCGGATGAAACTGGGACCAAAGATCCGCAAGTACGGTCTGTGGGGGATCATGTTGTTTGTCGGAATACCCTTGCCTATCACCGGTGCCTGGACAGGGACGCTCGGCGCTTGGGTACTGGGGCTCGACAGAAAACGCAGTATGCTTGCCGCCAGCGGTGGAGTGGCAATGTCTGCAACTATTGTCAGCCTCCTTCTGGTTCTCGGCAAAGGGGTCGGATCGATTTTCGTAAAAATAATCTGAGTTTGGAGTCTACATCATGCTTATCAACCTCGCGTCCTCTCTCAATTCGGAGCAATGCAAAGCCGCGTCCATTATCGAAGGTCCAGTACTGATCATTGCTGGTGCAGGATCTGGAAAAACCCGCATGATCTGTTATCGGATCGCACATATGCTGCAATCGGGTATAGACCAAAAACATATCCTTGCACTGACCTTCACAAACAAGGCCGCTGCGGAGATGGCTGGACGGGTCCGGGAACTCACCGGCCAGTTGTTGCCGGATCTCGTGACTTCCACGTTCCACGCCTTCGGTATGCGCGTGCTGAAAAAGCATTGCCACATGCTTGGATTCCGTCAAAATTTCACCATATACGATACTGCCGACCGCTTGTCTTTGTTGCGGGAGGTCATGCTGGAGGAAGAATTGGATCCCCAGGCATACGATCTCGATGGCATGCTGCAGCTTTTCAGCGATATAAAGACAGAACGCTCGCCCTGGCCTTCAGACAGTCCCAGCCATTCACGGATGCTGTACGATGCCTATCGTGAACATATGCGTCTGTACAATGCTTTCGATTTCGATGATCTGCTCATGCTTCCCTTGGACCTGTTCGCCCGATACCCGGCCATTCTGGATGAATATCGCAAGCAATACTCGCATATCATGGTCGACGAATTTCAGGATACCTCCTTGGAACAATATCGTCTGGTGAAGTTGCTGGCCCAAGAAAGCAGGAATCTTTGTGTTGTAGGTGACGATGACCAATCGATCTATTCCTGGAGAGGAGCCAATTATCAGAATATCATGTTGTTCGAGCAGGATTTTGCCGAGCGTATCGAGATCAAACTCGAACGCAACTATCGTTCTACGGGAACTATTCTCGAGGCTGCGAACAAACTGATCCTCAACAACACCCAGAGAAAGGAAAAATCCCTGTGGACAGAGAGCGGTTCGGGGGGAAGGATCATCATGCTCCATCCTCAGGACGAGGAGGATGAAGTCGATACGGTTATCAAACAGATGCGCCAACTCTCGTTCGAGCATCAAATCGGGTGGGATTCATTCGGAATCCTGGTACGAACCAACCATTTGATTCCATTGGTCGAAAACAAATTCATGCTGGAGAATATCCCATGCGCGGTCAGTGGTGGACAAAGCTTTTTCGAACGCAAGGAAGTCAAGGATACTGTCGCGTACCTGCGCGTGCTTGCCAATCCAGATGACGATATAGCATTCCTGCGTATAGTGAACACTCCACGAAGAGGAATCGGAAGGACCACCCTGCAAAGCTTGCGTTCCGTCGCGGAAAAACACCATTGTTCACTCTACTCGGCATTGGGAATCATAATCGCTCCCGATTCGAAGCATACGCCGAAACAGATTCAGACTCTGAAAATTCTTTACGAATTGATGCAAACGTATCGGGAAGCCCTATTTTCCGCCGGCCGACGGAAGAGTGCCGTGCTCAAATCACTGATGGAGGAAATCGGGTATCGGCACCACATAGCCCAGGAACACATTGGAAATGAACAAGCGGCTATGTGGCGATATAAGAGTGTGGAGACCTTTATCACACTGTTCTCACGCTGGGAACGGGATGAAGACAATAGGAGCAACTCGGTCTTCGATTATCTGCAACGGCTTTCCTTGACTTCACGCGACCGCCAGGAAGATGACACGTTGGAGAAGAAAGTTTCCCTCATGACCATGCATGCTTCCAAGGGATTGGAGTTCGATACGGTGTTTTTGATTGGAATCGAAGACCACATTGTTCCGCATGCACGCACCCTGGAGGAAAATCCAGAGGCTCTGGAGGAAGAACGCCGTTTGTTTTATGTAGCTATTACGCGAGCAAGGAAATTATTGCATATATCCAGTTGCTCCCACAGGAAGCGGAACCGTGAGCTGGTCGCATCGATACCATCCCGGTTCCTTTCTGAGATTCCAACAGATTTGTTCGAGGAATCAAAGGAAGACAGGGTACTGGAGGCAAACGAGACGCTCGCTGCATTTGAAGCTCTACGTAAAAGATTGGCACAAAAGGAATCATCGTAACAAAAGGCAGGTGCTGTTGACACCATGCCCCATAGGCAATATAGTACGCCCATGTGTGGAATAGTAGGATATGTCGGGAAACGGCCAGCTGCAGAACTGCTCCTTGAGAGTCTGCGGAAGCTGGAATATCGGGGCTATGACTCTGCCGGATTGGCCATCCACACCGGCACAGGCCTTACCATCGCAAAGGAAGCCGGAAGAATCGCTGTATTGAGTGAATTGATTGCTTCCGAAAAGCACGAGGGTACAGTAGGTATTGCCCATACGAGATGGGCAACACATGGTGCTCCGACACGTATGAATGCACATCCCCATACCGACTTTGCCAATTCCCTTGCGTTGGTCCACAATGGCATCATTGAAAATTATTTGACACTCAAGTCATGGCTGCTCGGACAAGGAATAGCTTGTGTTTCCGATACAGACACCGAAGTGGTTGCCCAACTTGCCGGGGTACTCTGGGACGGCGACACGCTCTCCACCATGCGAAAAGTGTGTGCAAAGTTGCAAGGGTCGTTCGCATTGGCGATGCTCCATAGGGACAAACCCGATGAGATAATCGTTGCGCGCAAGGACAGCCCGTTGGTAATCGGTGTTGGATTGCAGGAAATGTTCGTTGCAAGTGACATTACCGCACTGCTTGCCCAGACAAGGACTTTCAAACTCCTTGAGGACAATCAGATAGCTCGGGTCACATGCAACTCGGTCGAAATCTTCTCAAGCGAGGGCCTTCCTGTACAGGTGGACCCGATGGTGATCGACTGGAATGCGGAAGCTGCGGAAAAAGGCGGATTCGACCATTTTATGCTCAAGGAAATGATGGAACAGCCTAAGGTAGTCCGCGATACCATACGTCCACGGATAGCCGGGGACAAAGCTTCCATAGTCCTCGACGGTTTGATCCTTGACAAGACGATCCTTCAGGGCATGAACAAGATATTCATAACAGCCTGTGGCACTGCCTACCATGCCGGAATGGTTGCGAAATATCTCTTCGAGCACCTTGCCGGTATCCCTGTCGAAGTTGAATTTGCCTCCGAATTCCGATACCGCAATCCCCTGGTCGATTCCCATACATTGGTGATTGTTATCAGCCAATCGGGAGAAACCGCCGATACCCTGGCGGCATTGCGTGAAGCCAAACGGCTTGGTGCGCACGTCCTTGGAATAGTCAACACTGTCGGGAGCTCGATCGCCAGGGAAGCCGATGACGTGATATACACATGGGCGGGTCCCGAAATTGCTGTCGCATCAACCAAAGCCTATATTGCACAGCTTTCGGTAATACACCTGTTGGCGGTGCATCTGGCAACATTGCGTGGCACCATGGAAAAACAGCAAATCAAGCAGTACTTGGCTGAACTTGAGAAGATACCGGCAAAAATCGATACAATTCTCGAACAACGGCACGTCGTCCAACAGTTGGCCACCCGTTTCGCCCATGGTTCCGACATCTTCTACATAGGTCGAGGTTTCGACTACAATATCGCGTTGGAAGGCTCCCTGAAACTGAAGGAGATTTCCTATATCCACTCGGAAGCCTATGCAGCGGGCGAATTGAAGCATGGAACGATCGCTTTGATTGAAGAAGGGACCTTCGTTGCCGCACTCTGTACCCAATCGGCAATGATCGAAAAAATGATATCGAATATCAAGGAAGTGAAAGCCAGGGGCGCCCATGTGCTTGGAATTACCTGTGAACGCTTCCCCCAGATATCGCAGGTAGCGGATATGACGCTCTATCTGCCGGATACACCGGACGCACTTGTACCAATCCTCGCAGTTGTACCATTGCAGTTGTTTGCCTATTATTGTGCGATTGAACGGGGCTGCGATGTGGACAAGCCAAGGAATCTGGCAAAATCGGTCACGGTCGAGTAAGATAGCATGTATGAGGAGCCCAGCATGACAGCTCAGTATGATTTCGCCAATCATCCGGTTTCGGAGATTTTCGCAAGCAACTGTTTCAACGAAGCAGCAATGAAGAAATTGCTTCCGATCGATATCTACAATGAACTGCAGGATATCCAGCATGGCGACAAGGACCTGTCTCCTTCTGTCGCGGAAGCTGTCGCGTCTGCAATGAAACAATGGGCCTTGGACAAGGGAGCAACCCATTATACCCACTGGTTTCAACCATTGACCGGTTCGACAGCGGAAAAGCACGACTCGTTCCTCAGTATCGGAAAGAATGGGAAGGTGGTCATGGATTTCTCTGGCAAAGAATTGTTGCAAGGGGAACCGGACGCCTCTTCCTTTCCCAACGGGGGACTACGAGCCACCTTCGAGGCAAGGGGATACACAGCTTGGGACACCTCGTCTCCAGCTTTTATCAAGGAGACCGAAGGGGTCAAGACACTCTATATTCCCACTGCATTCTTTTCCTACAATGGACAAGCCCTCGACAAGAAGGTCCCCCTGCTCCGCTCGTGCGATGCAATCGAACGGCAAGCGTTGCGCGTATTGGGAGCATTGGGTCACACCAGCACCAAGCACATAACGGTCTCGGTCGGTCCCGAGCAGGAGTACTTTCTGGTCGACCGTGAGTATTACGAGAAGCGGATTGACCTGAGACTGACCGGACGAACAGTGTTTGGGAACCTTGCGGCCAAAGGACAAGAGCTTGACGACCATTATTTCGGTTCTATAAGCGACAGGGTCACGGTATTCATGAACGAGTTGAACTACGAGTTGTGGAAAGTCGGTATCCCTTCAAAAACACAACACAAGGAAGTGGCGCCCGGCCAATTTGAAGTTGCCGCAATATTCGATGTTGCCAATGTCTCCACCGACCAGAACCAGTTGCTCATGCGTATTCTCAAGTCTGTGGCACGCAGACATGATATGAAAGCACTTTTGCACGAGAAGCCCTTTGCAGGGGTGAATGGTTCTGGCAAACACAACAATTGGTCGATTGCCACAGATGATGGTCAGAATCTGCTCTCGCCTGGTGACAGTCCCGAAGACAACTTGTTGTTCCTGCTGGTACTCACCTGTCTCATAAAGGCCGTAGACTTGTATGCTCCTTTGATCAGAGCCAGCGCGGCTACTGCAGGCAACGACCACCGTCTTGGCCAAAACGAGGCTCCACCAGCAATCATCTCCATGTACTTGGGAGAACAGCTCACAGAAATACTGGAGCACCTTACATCGAACACCCCCTATAAGAAACGGAATGGAGAGATTTTGAAAGTTGGTGTGAATGCCTTGCCCGGATTGCCCAAAGATATGACTGACAGGAACCGGACGTCTCCATTCGCATTTACCGGCAACAAATTCGAATTCAGGATGGTAGGTTCGTCGCAATCACTTGCCGGACCCAATACCATGCTGAATGCAGCTGTCGCGGATATATTCTCAGAAGTTGCAGATAGACTCGAACGCTCCACAGATCCGAAAACAGAAGCGATTACCCTGATAAAGGAATTCTATCATAACCATAAACGGATTGTGTTCAATGGGAATGGGTATTCGAAACAATGGATAGACGAGGCAAATAGAAGAGGTCTCCCGAACATTCCCAATACGGTTGCAGCATTGCAGCAACTGGTTGTTCCCGAATACGTGGACATGTTGGAACGGCATTGTATCTTCTCCAAGGAGGAACTTGAGTCGCGTCTTGAAGTGTATCTCGAGATATATAGCAAACAAGTGAATATTGAAGCCGGGGTCATGGTTGAAATGGCACGAAGAAGTATTGTCCCGGCAGTAACCAGATACTTGTCAGAGTTGTGCGACGATATGAAGAGTCAGAAGGAAGTCGGATTCGCTACCGACGAGCTTGAAAAGATCGCGGGCTTGCTATCCCGAGAGTTGAATGAAACCATCAAAAGTGGAGAACTCTTGCATATAACGTTGGCACAGGCTCTGGCCATGACTGGAGACACACTAGCTCAAGCCAAGTTCTACCATGAAGAGGTGACTGAAAGAATGGCTGATTTGCGCAGTCATGTCGACATGTTGGAGACGTATACCGACAAACAAGCCTGGCCTTTCCCCGGATATGAGGAATTGTTGTTCAGATTATAATCTATTCGCCCCGGCAAACCAGGCCCTGATAGGGCTCGAGACTCAGGACCTGCGGAGAATCCTCGGCAGTGAAGTCTCCAGCCACAGTTGAGAATATTACACCGAAAGATTCGCTTTCCATGGCTTTTTGCAGTGGGAGTGCCGCGAAAGTACGGGTATTCCCTGAAAAGTTTGCCAACACCAACCTTCGTGTGGGACCTTCTTCGCGGATATAAGCCAACACATCGGTAGCATCCTCCAGTTCAACCCAACGAATCGTTCCGAGGCGTAGTGCTTTATCATGATTTCTCATTTGGATCAGATCATGATAAAGATAGAGCAACGAATCGCGATGTTCCTTCTGTGTGGACACAATCGATGCCGGATTCGCATCGACAGGAAGCCATGGGACTTCGGATGAAAATCCGTTGTACTCGGAGTCATCCCATTTCATCGGTCTCCTGGATCCATCACGCCCCTTGTGGAAAGGCCAATATTTCTTTCCTACCGGGTCCTTGAGCTCTTGTCTTGATACGGGGATATCCTCCATTCCAAGTTCTTCCCCATAATACAGGAAAGGGGTGCCCCTTTGGGTAAGGAGGAAGAAAGCTGCTATCCGTGCCCGCCCCGGCGAGTTGTTCCATCGTGTAAAGGCCCTCTTCACATCATGGTTCGAAAATACCCAACTCGGCCACCCCCTTTCAGGAATTGCCGTGTACCACCTGATGGCTGCAGCTTTCCAAGCCTGTGCGTTCCATGGCAGCCAGGTGAAGGTGAAATCGAATGCCAAATGAAGTTCATCGGTACCATTGCCCAGAAAAGATGCCGCAATTTCGGGTTCCCCAGGTTTCTCGACCATGATTTCACCAACCAGCATCTTTTCCTGATATGAATCGATCCATGTTCGGAATTTTCTCAACTTCTCATGCGACTCGACTTGATTGCGGTCGTATACATGACGCTGCAGGTCATACATACGTGGTCTTCCGCCCCACCCGAAGGGATTGTCTCGAAACTCCTTGTCCTTGACTATAAGGTTTATCACATCGAGACGAAACCCATCGACACCCGAATCCAACCAATAGGCCATTTCGCCGAACAATGCCGCGACCATTTCGTCACATCTCCAGTTGAGGTCTGGCTGTTGTTCCAGGAAGGAATGCAGATAATAGTATCCGGTTCCCCTATCAAGACTCCATGCCCTTCCACCAAATGCCGCATACCAGTTATTGGGACGTCTGTGCCCCCGCCCTTCGTGCCACAGGTAGAAGTCCCTTTTCGAATTGTGCAAGGAGGATGAACTTTCCTTGAACCATGCGTGTTCGGAGGATGTATGGTTCAATACCATATCGAAAATTACCCGGATATTCCTATCATGTGCGTTCCGCAACAATTCATACACATTCTCTTTAGAGCCGAACACGGGATCGATCATTCTATAATCACTGATATCGTAACCGAAATCATGCATCGGAGATGCGTATATGGGGCTAATCCACAATCCGGAGATTCCAAGCCATGCAAGATAATCCAGTCTATCTATTATTCCCTGAAGATCACCGATACCGTCATTATTGCTGTCTTGGAAACTTCGTGGATATATCTGGTACAGCACACCTTCCTTCCACCAATTCTCCAATTTTACCATGATATCCCTCCGGACGAATCATACCATAGGACATTTGAAAAAGTTTGAATCCAAGTCTTGCATGGTGCACAAATTATATATTTCTGTATGTATTATATATATTTTCTCTATATATATGTAAATTTACGTTACTATAAATTAATAATTTATACGAATTTTAATGGTATATGTATATATTTCTTATTGCCTTCTTATATTATTTTTTAATCATAATTAAACAATTCCGATACAAATATGATGGAGGAACATATGTTATTCTGAGTATTTCTTACTGAATTCCTTAAGCGCAAATCGAATTCCAGCAGCCCAGCCCAATCCCATACCTGAAAACATTTCTTCCAGCTCACGTTTGAAGGAAGGTTCTATAGAGAAGGTCGTCAAGACTTTATTCTCTTTTTTGGGGCGTGAATCATGTTTGAACAATTGCTTCGCTTTCAAGGCGCTGATCGAATCTTCATTCTCAGCAACGTTAGAATTCTTTTTCAATGCCATACATCATCTCCATATTTTTGCATCAATCTTTTTAATTGCTTCCAAAGTTATCGGTTTCAAACCCTTCCCTCGTTGCTTGAACAGTTGCGGTGCAATATTACGTTCCTGGGATTTCCTAAACACCGGATCAACGGGAATCTTGAAGACTTCGAACGAACCCATCATGGCAGCTTCGTAAATATCCTTATGCTGACGAATTCGTTCATCGAAAGAGTTGATGATTATCTTCTCATGTCGAACAGGACTTCTCAGATTCTTCCTTATCTTCTCCAACTCATCTATAAATATTTCAAGTCCATCCAGACTAAAAACTTCCGGTGTCATAGGAGTGATTATTTCATCACTTGCAATCAATGCGGAACGCTCTAATTTCCCGAGTCCAGGCGATAGATCCAAAATGATTCGTTCAAACGATCCCGATAATTCGTGCACCAAGTCTTGGAGTACGTACGGCTCATCTGCAATTTTTGTCTCGGCGTACTGTTTCAGTCCTCCACCGATTCCAAAAGTAGGCAACATGAACAGATTTGGTATGGTAGGAATTTCGACTATTGCTTCGGTGATAAAACATTTGCCCTGCAATACATCGGATAATTCAAATTGCAATTCTCCATCATAAAACCATGAAGAGGCATTCCCTTGGGGATCTACATCAACCAAAAGGGTTGTAAACCCGTTCATGGCAGATTGGCATGCAAGAGTTCCAGAAATAGTAGTTTTTCCTACACCACCTTTTTGCAAGTGGAAGGAAATTGTCTTACTCATACCTTTTACCTTGTCATGTGACAGTATATATCCCACATAGCAATCGTACAAGTCATATAATTAATAATTTAGAATTGATGGCAACTTATAATCGTTTCAGTAATTAATTAACATATTTTTAATATAGGAAGCAGTTATAACTATATAACATATATCTGTTACTATACATATATTATATAATTTTCATATATTTTCTATATACTATTTTAGCTTGGGATGGTACTAAACAATCGTATTGTACTACACCAAGCAGCCAACGGTATCCAAGCTCGCTTGGCCATCCACATATGACCTAGACCATTGGAAGCGTAATTGCGATATACACACAACCCAACGCTCATGTCATAACATACTACATATAAATAGCCAATTTTCCATATAATTACTTATAGATTTCATATAATTATTATCTAATATTCAAAGTAGTTGGATATTACATCGCGTAAGAAATACCCGCTATCCTTAATAATTCTTGTTTGGGTTGTATAGTCACAATATATAATTCCGAAACGCTTTCCATATCCCCAAGCCCATTCGAAATTGTCAATGAATGACCAGTAGAAGAATCCTTTCAGAGGTACTCCTGCATCCAAGGCTTTCCTACATACCTCGAGGTGCTTGATCATATACCGTATCCTGTCGATATCATGGACCCGACCATCCGCCGAGACCTTATCATCGAAAGCACAACCGTTTTCAGTAATATACAACGGAATCTGTGGAGCTTCATTGGCTATCCATATCAATATCCTATACAACCCATCGGGATTGATAGCCCAATCTTGACTTGTTGTCGGTTGCCACGTCGGTACCTGGACATATCCACGTTCATTGGTACTGGAGGCTTCTACCACCGTCTCCTGATAATAATTGATTCCAATAAAATCAATTTTTTGCCGTATCAATTCAAGATCGCCGTCCTGTACAGGAAATGTCCATAAGGGATCGGTTGCCAATTCCATAGGATACTGTCCATGAAGAACCGGATCGGTAAATACTCGAGTTTCATATACCAGGGATTTATTCGCCGCTTCCATATCCTCTTTCCTGTTTGTGGCATTCCTATGCACGAACAGGTTCCATGACAACCCGATTGGAGTTTTAGAACCCGTCCGTCTCAATGCACGTACAGCTATTCCATGGGCAAGGTTGATATGGTGGATCACTCTGACAGTCTCCGCATGGCTTTTTCTTCCAGGTGCGTGCTCCCCAGTCAAATGCCCAAGGTAGGCAATGCACCAAGGTTCATTGATGGTGATCCATTGGTCTACCAGATCATCGAAGTGTTCATAACAGACTTTGGCATACTGTTCAAAGGCATATACGGTATCACGTGAGCGCCATCCGCCCTTCTCCTCCAATGCCTGCGGCAAATCCCAATGGTACAACGTGGCGATAACCTTGATTCCCGCATTACGCAACTCGGTCATGAGTGCTCGATAATAGGCTATCCCCGACTCGTTCACCTGTCCGGTTCCCGATGGCAGAATCCGTGGCCAGGCAAGTGAGAATCGGTAGGCCTGCAGGCCCAATTTCCTCATGATCCCGATGTCCTGACTATACTTATGATATTGATCAGCCGCGATCGAACCATCGTGATAATCGACGATATTCCCCTCGACAGCACAAAAAGTATCCCAAATACTTTCCTTGCGTCCATCCTCGGCTACAGCACCTTCAACTTGATAACTCGCGGTGGCGGCACCTAACAAGAAATCCTTTGGAAATTCAATTTTCACCGTAACAACCTCTTTCAATGAAAGGTATCAATACCCCAGGGCATGCCCTGGATAGTGGAAGCTTCGCTTCGTTTGGCAATTATACGTCTCGACAGGAACCACGAACAATCAATTCTGCGGGGATCCTCACGATATCCGTATTCACTTCACCATCAATGGCTGCAAGCAATCTGTTTGCGGCAACGGTTCCCAGTTGTTCCTTGTTCTGCCTGAACGTGGTGAACCCGGGTTCCACGAATGCTGTCCACTGCACATCGTCAAATCCAATGACAGAAATATCAGCAGGAATCCGTATACCCTTGTCCTTGCAGACCTGCAACATACCCATCACATAAAAATCAGCGGCACAATAGACTGCTGTCAGGTCGGGGTGTAGTTTCATCAACTTGACATATGCATCACGTCCATGGTTGGGAGTCCAACCCTCTGCCCGTACCACATAATGTTCGGCATCCATCAATCCCAAACCGTGCATTCCCTGGACGAATCCGTCAAGTCGTTCATTTCCTCCGACAGTCACCGGATTGGCAGGTCCTGCAATATGACCGATCTTCCTGTGACCGAGGCCGTACAAATACCTTACAGCCTCCTTCGAAGCCATGATGTTGTCTGTGATAATCGAAGACAACGTCGGGACGATTGCATCGCAGGCGACCATGGGAATTCCGTTCGACGCGGCAACAAACGGTCTGGTGGCATGTTCCGCCACATTCATGAGAAGCAAACCGTCCACTTGTCGACTGAAGGCATGGGATAACAGGCTATCGCCAAGAAATTTTGCATGTTGCGAGAGAAAAAGCAATTCGTAGCCAAAATGTTCCATCTGACGTTTAAAAGCATTCATGATCGGCAAGAACAAAGGGTGTTCGAGTGAATCACTATCATCCTCCCCATATACCATTCCGACCAGCCATGATTTTTTCATTTTCAAACCGCGGGCATGAACATTCGGACGGTAGCCCATGGAAGCAGCAGTTTCGATTATTTTCTCCCGCAAGGCATCGCTGACATCATGTCGTCCATTCAACGCTTTCGATATAGTCGCTGGGGAAGATCCGACCACTTTGGCGATATCATAGATTGTTATTGTATCGGACATACCCACCTCGATGACGAAACCGTTTTCGTTACAATCACAATAATACAATGTTATGCTGGATTGATAAAGTGGAAAATAGAAAATCATACAAATAATTGTATAAATATCCATTCTGCAATTGACATGGACCCATGCAACCCGGTAGTTTTCTCCTATTATTCTCAAACGGAGCGAGTGGAAAGGAAACAGCTTGCTGGTGCCTCTCCCGAGCGAGTGCCGGGAACGTAAGGTGAACTATTGAAACCTTTCATTCTCAAACGGAGCGAGTGGAAAGGAAACAGCTTGCTGGTTCCTCTCCCGAGCGAGTGCAGCGAACGTGAGGTGGACGCAGGACACCTATCATTCATCCAAGATCCATCGTGCGATGGAAAATTACTATGAGAGGAGGAAGAGCATGTGCGGATTCGTTGGTGCATTCAACATTGCGCAAGACATGGAAGCAGTACGTGAACAAGTATTGCAGATGTCGAAAAAGATCAGACATCGCGGACCAGATTGGTCAGGGGTACACTGTGCGAATAATACTATACTCGCACATGAGCGACTCGCAATCGTAGATCCATTTTCCGGAAAACAACCATTGCTCAGCAAAGATGGCAAACTTTCGCTGGCTGTGAATGGAGAAATCTACAATCACCTGGAAATCCGCAAACGATTCGCCGGATCCTACGATTTCCTTACTCAGAGTGATTGCGAGGTTATTCTTGCCTTGTACCGGGAAAAAGGACCCGATTTCTTCGAGGAATTGAACGGAATCTATGCTTTTGCCCTGTATGACAGTGAGAAGGATATCTTCCTGATCGGCAGGGACCATATTGGCATTATTCCCTTGTATCAGGGCTGGGATGCCGAGGGACAGTATTATGTCGCGTCGGAATTGAAAGCCTTGGAGGGTGTCTGCACCCATTTTGAAGAGTTCCCCCCCGGCTCCTATTACATCAGCAGCGATGCTGAACCCAAGACCTGGTACACCAGGACCTGGACGGATTACGATGTGGTGAAGGACATGAAGACCGATATCCAAAAGGTCCGCCATGATCTGGAATCGGCAGTCAAACGACAACTCATGACCGATGTTCCCTACGGCGTATTGCTGAGCGGAGGACTCGATTCCTCCATTATTGCTGCGATTACCATGAAATATGCAAAGAAACGAGTTGAAACGGAAGATACTGCCGAAGCATGGTGGCCACGACTCCACAGTTTTGCGATAGGATTGGAAGGATCTCCCGATCTGATCGCAGCCCGTACGGCGGCTGAATTTATTGGAACAGTTCACCATGAGGTGCATTTCACCTTACAGGAAGCACTGGATGCATTACCCGATGTCGTGTATCACCTGGAAACCTATGATATAACCACGATCCGTGCATCGACTCCAATGTATCTTATCGCACGTTTCATAAAATCCATGGGTATCAAGATGGTACTCAGCGGGGAAGGTTCGGATGAACTGTTCGGTGGGTACCTCTATTTCCACAAAGCTCCAAATGCAAGGGAATTTCATGAAGAGACCGTTAGGAAACTGAGCAAACTCCACCTGTACGACTGTTTGCGTGCAAACAAGTCGTTGGCCTCATGGGGCGTCGAAGGGCGTGTTCCCTTCCTCGACTTCGAATTTATCGATACCGCGATGACACAAAATCCCACCGACAAGATGTCGAGCAAGGTCCCGGGCAAGGCACGAATAGAAAAGTGGATACTCCGTGAAGCGTTCAAGGACATGCTCCCGCCAGAAATTACCTGGAGGCAGAAGGAACAATTTTCAGATGGCGTAGGATACGGTTGGATCGATACCTTGCGGGCAATGACCAATGAAAAAGTCTCCGACCAACAATTCGCCAATGCACAACACCGGTTCCCGATCAACACGCCCATGAATAAGGAAGAATACTATTACCGATCCTTGTATGCCGAGGCCTTCCCATCGGAATCCGCCGCTCGGTGCGTCCCGCATGAAGCATCGGTCGCGTGCTCGACACAAACTGCGCTGGATTGGGATGCCGCATTCAAACAGATGAACGAACCCTCGGGCCGTGCGATCGCAGGTGTCCACGATCAGGCTTATGTCTAAGGAGATGAGAACCATGTACAAAGCACAATTCCCTATCGATTACACGCCACTTATGGACCAGAAACATACAGAGAAGGCTATAAAATTTGTCAAGGATACGTTCGAACGGGAACTTTCCGGTGAACTGTACCTCTCGCGGGTCACCAGTCCTCTTTTTGTCCCCAAAGGCTCCGGTATCAACGACGACCTCAACGGTGTCGAACGCCCGGTCTCCTTTCCTGTAATGAATATGGACAATGTCGTCATGGAAATCGTCCACTCCTTGGCAAAATGGAAACGCATGGCCCTTGCCGACTATGGATTTACACCAAATACCGGACTCTATACCGACATGAACGCTATCAGGCCTGATGACGATATCGATGCGATACACTCCATCTATGTCGACCAATGGGACTGGGAACTGGTGATGCCCGAACAAAGCCGTACCCTGCAGTACTTGAAATTTGTCGTGGAAAAAATCTATGGGGCAATCAAGCGGACCGAGTTCCTTGTAGGAGAAATGTTTCCGGTTTGTCGTCCGTCATTGCCAGAGAATATCGTATTCATCCATGCGGAGGAAGCGTTCGAGCAATATCCCGATCTCTCACCCGCAGAAAGGGAGAAAGTGCTGGCTCAGAAGTACGGTGCGATTTTCCTCATCGGTATCGGCCACCCGTTGCCCGATGGTGTCCTACATGGTGGCCGTGCCCCCGACTATGACGATTGGTCCACACCGACAGGAAACGACCGGTATGGTCTCAATGGCGACATTATCGTGTGGGATTCGGTCAGACAAGACTCCTTGGAACTATCCTCCATGGGTATTCGTGTCGATCGGACAGCGTTGGAACGGCAATTGGAGATGCGCAAGAACCCCGAACGCAAGGAGCTCTATTGGCACAAGCGATTGCTCAACGGCGAATTCCCGCAGACGATCGGTGGCGGTATCGGACAATCACGCATTTGCATGTTGCTTCTGAAAAAAGCGCATATAGGAGAAGTTCAAGCCTCGGTTTGGCCTGTACAGATCCATGCCGAAGCAGAAAAACACCAGTTGCACCTTCTCTAGGCCACCTATTGGTAATTTACCATTGACCAAAGGCATTCCAGCTTCTACAATTTCTTTCAAAACAGAAGATAATCGAGGCTGGAATGCGTATTGTAAATTTTGGATCGACTAATATCGATATTGTGTTTGCTGTTGATCATATCGTTTTGCCCGGCGAGACCATAAGCAGCAGCAACTTGTCCCGAACCACAGGGGGAAAGGGTGCAAACCAATCGGTTGCTGTCGCCAAAGCAGGACAGCATCAAATCTTCCATGCCGGAAGAATAGGACCCGATGGTCTCTGGATTAAAGACAAGCTGCAAAGCATGGGCGTCGATACATCGTTTCTCGCTGTCGGGGAGACTCCGACAGGACAGGCACTGATACAAGTGGCTGCAGACGGACAGAATTCAATCGTCCTGTATGGTGGAGCCAACAAGGAATTCACCACTGCCGACATCGATACCATATTCTCCCACTTTTCAGCAGGCGATTGGGTAATGCTCCAAAACGAAATAAACCAATTGCCCCATATCATCAGAAAAGCCCATTCAATGCATATGCCCATATGCTTCAATCCTGCCCCTTTCGACAAATCGGTTCTCGATCTTCCTTTGGAACTCATCGACCTGTTGGTTGTCAATGAAGTGGAAGCCGAGGGGATTTCCGGAATAAAAGACCCGCTTGAGGCAATGGAAACCCTTACCAGAACCTTCCCAAAGACTGGCATCATGATCACCCTTGGAGGCCAGGGAGTGCGGTATGGACAGGGATCCGACTTACGCCATAGCTTTGGGACATGGAACGTTCCTGTTGTGGATACGACGGCGGCTGGAGATACATTCATCGGTTGTTATATCGCGAATATAGCCAAAGGAAATACCGTCGAGCAAGCACTTGAGGCTGCGAGTGCAGCTTCAAGTGTAACGGTGATGCGTCCAGGAGCGATGGATTCGATTCCTACTCCCGACGAATTCGCTATTCTTGAAAACTATTCCGTCACCCGTTAGTGCTATAGAGGTATTCGGGAATATATCCCCTGCTTTCAAATATCTTGCGCTGCTGGCTGCTGAGAATCTTCTTGCACAGACGGACCGATTTGGGTGTCACTTCGACCAACTCGTCATCCTTGATGAATCTGATCGCCTGTTCGAGGCTCATGGTGGAAATGGGTGTCAATGTGACAGCCTCATCTTTTCCCGAAGCCCGAAGGTTTGTCAACTTTTTGGTCCGGGTGGGATTGCACGTAAGATCGGTATCTCGATTGTGCTCGCCGATAATCATCCCCTCGTAAATCGGATCACCGGGAACAACAAACAACCGTCCCCGCGGCTCAAGCCCGAATAGACCGTAGGCAACAGCAGTCCCTGAACGATCCGAAATCAATGAACCGGTGAACCGATCTGGAAAATCGCCACGATAGGCTTCATACCCTTTCAAGATAGCATGCATGATGCCATTTCCCTTCGTATCGGTCAGGAATTCATCCCGGTATCCGATCAATGCCCTCGAAGGAATTTCGAACCGCATGGTCACCCGCCCGTCGGTATCATAGGTGATATCCAAGAGCTGTCCTTTCCGTTTGGCGAGTTTTTCCATGATGATACCGCTGTATATTTCCGGACAGTCGACGCGCAGGAATTCAATCGGCTCGAGTCGGTTTCCCTGTGCATCTTCCTTGAAAATGATCATGGGACGTCCAACACACAATTCAAATCCTTCACGGCGCATCGATTCAACGATAATCGCAAGCTGGAATTCACCACGACCCTTGACTGTAACCGTATCGTCTCCGGCATTCCGTTCCACTTTTATGGAAACGTTCTGAAGAGCTTCCTTGCGCAACCGTTCATATATTTTTGTCGATTGGACATGCTTTCCTTCCTGCCCGGCCAACGGAGATATATTCTTGCTGAATCGCATTGCTACAGTCGGTTCGTCGATTGTGATTCTCGGCAACGCCTTTGGAGATTCCTTGGTACAAATCGTATCTCCAATCGAAACCTTTTCCACACCGGACAAGACAACGATATCTCCAGGACCGATACTTTCGGCTTCATGGAAGGTTGGACCGTCGTAACATTGCAAACGGGTTACCCGAAGAGGGACCTTGACATTGTCCTCACCGACACAGATAAGCGCATCGTTGGTGGTCGCGCTTCCATTGACGACTTTTCCAATTGCCAATCGCCCCAAGAAGTCACTATATCCCAAATCGGATACCAACATCTGGAACGGTTCCGAATCGTCATATTGTGGAGCCGGTACTTCACGGACCATGATGTCCAGCAATGCGTGCAGGTCTCCATCCAAAGCATCCGGTTCGAAACCACAAGAGCCGTCTCGTCCGATACAGTACAATACAGGAACTTCCAGCATGGATTCATCGGGATGCAACTCGAGAAGAAGATCGTAGACTTCCTCCAAAACTTCCTGTGGTCTCGCGTCCTGCCTATCGACCTTATTGATTACGATAATGACAGAAAGGTGCAACGTCAGGGCCTTCTGCAAGACAAACCGGGTCTGCGGTAACGGACCTTCCGCTGCATCGACCAACAGCACCACCCCATTGACCATGGACAATCCGCGCTCGACTTCCCCTCCGAAGTCGGCGTGTCCGGGAGTGTCGATGATATTGATCTTCACTCCCTTCCAATTGACCGCACAGTTCTTTGCACTTATTGTGATACCCCGTTCCCGTTCAAGGGCCCCAGAGTCCATTATCCTATCCTGTATATCCTTATTCGCAAACAAACCGCTCTGACGGAACAATCCGTCGACAAGCGTAGTCTTACCATGGTCTACATGGGCGATTATTGCGATATTTCTAATATGTTCATTGGTTTTTATCATGACTGCGCAACTATAACACAATGCACAGAATTGCTATAGTACTCGGAAAGCGTAATCGGAAAACTTTATGCAACTTACAACTATATAATCCTGTACAGTCAAAAAGGCACATGGTAGAGTACGATTTGGGTATACTGCCAAAACAATTGAAATTCCACTAGGGGTGTCATTTGCAATTTACACGTAAAATGCAGACGATCGTGTTCAGCTTCTCTTTGATTCCTGCCATAGTGGTCATGGTCATCAGCATAGCGTCCTTCTCCGCCCGCTTCGAACCGTTCGCGCGACAAATGTTGGCATACGATGCCGACTTGTATGCCAATAGGATACAAACATATTTGAATTACCAATTCATGGAACTGAATCGAATCCGTGACAATATGGATACACGGAGACTGTTGTCCATGGATTCGAGCCTGGGAACGAACCAGACTCGTGCCGCCTACCTGACAAGTATCCACAATCAAATGACTTCACATCTTGCACGAAATCCGGAGACGCAAGCCCTGTATGTCGAGGACAAGAATAGGGATATCATAGCGTATCGGGACCCCTTGTATCCAGGCCGCAGCTCTCATGTCGTCCCGTTTCCATTTGAAGAAGGAACGGTGCAGCCACGCATAGTATCTTCCGTATTCACCGCTCCAGCCGCTTCAGCCAACGATGTGTATGTGTTTCTCGGCCTCCCGGTAGTCGGCGACTCTGGGTATCAAGGGAGTGTATTCTCTGTCATGGAACTGTCCTATCTACGGAACCTGGCCCAGGACGACGGTATGTTCTCTTCTACCTTCCGTCTCGTCTACGATTCCTTTGGTTCGATTGTAGCCATATCCGGCAATGGAACGAATTACTGGTCGGTGCAAGACTTGGACAACCGTTCGAACCTTTCGTCAAAGTTGGCGATTGTCGACATGCAGGAACATCCAGTCGGTGCAATTCCATTCTCGCTCGATGGTGAACGGTCCATTGGCCAATACCTCTATATTCCCGAACTTGGTTGGACTGTCTTCACCAGTATCTCAACCAAAGACATCATGGCCCCCATATTGGACACCATACCTGTATTCATCCTATTTACCATTCTCTTCATGGTTGCCTTGATTCTCGCATTGAACCACATCTCGGCACTGTTCGGTTCTCCAATCCAAGCGCTTATCGATGGCATGGAGCATGTGCGCAGACACGACTACAGGTATCACATCGAAATCGAGAGCAAATATGAATTCAACGCAATTGTACAAGCCTTCAATTCACTCATGGACCATGTCGCTCAGGATACGGAGGAGTTGAGACGACTCAATACGGAACTCGACACGCTTACAGCCAACCTTCCGGGAGGGCTGTTCAAATGTTCCCTTGCCGACGACTTGCCATTTCTCCTGGTGAGTGAACCATTTGTCAAACTCGCTGGATACCCCGACAAGAAGACCTTGATCAACGAATCGAACAACAGCTTCTTGCATACGATTCACCCGGATGACCGGGTCTCTGTGGAAATGACTATCCGGGCAGCCTCGAGCGGAACAATGATCGGGGCCTTCGAGTACAGAAGTACCAATGCATCGGGAGTGCAGTGGATATCCTGTTCGTTCAAGATACCTGAATTGGAGACCAGGGATATCGGGTTGATCTTGTTTGGCATGGCGGTGGATACGACTGCAATGCATGAGGCTTTCGAACAGTTGCGAACCAGCGACGAACGGTACCGTATTATCCTTGAGCAGACTGACGAAGTGATTTTCGAGTGGAGCATGGTACAAAAGAGATTTCTGTTCATTTCCCGGGAAAAGAACTGGATACGCATGTTTGGACTACCCTTCCCCCCCCAAGCGAACCTGTTGACCGGAGAATTGTACGAAATGCATCCAGCCGATCGGGTACGTTTCGAGGCAACCTTGAAGGAGCTGGTCGAATTGTCCTTGCGAAGCACACGAATCGAAGTCCGACTGACCAAGGTGGAAGCCAAAGGCGACAAATATATCTGGACCCGATTCCTCCTCACTTCCCTGTTCGACAATCAAGGAGAGGTTGAAAGGGTGGCAGGTCGGATACAGGACATCCATGAAGAGAAGGTGGAATCATTGCGACTGATCGGATTGTCACAGACCGATTCCCTTACCGCACTGATGAATAGGAGGGGTTTCCAAGCAAGTGTGACCAGGATTCTCGAAGTCGCCGACGGAAGTCAGAACCACCATGTGTTGATTATGCTCGATGTGGATGATTTCAAGGCGATCAACGACACCCATGGCCATGTATTCGGCGATACTGTACTGACCAAGGTAGCTCTGCACTTGAAGACTGCCTTTCGGGCAACCGATTTGTTCGGTCGCCTTGGGGGAGATGAATTTGCGGTTTTCCTTGTAAACTTTCCCGACCGGGAAATCCTGATACGAAAAATTACCGAGCTACTCGCCAACTTGCGGCAAGACACCCTATCCTGCAGCATCGGTATTGCCTTGTATCCTGAGGATGGACTTTCATTCACCGATTTGTATGCTAGTGCCGACCGGAATCTCTATAGCGTCAAGAACCAGGGCAAAGATGGCTTCGCCTTCTCGAATTCAAAACGTATCGGTTGAGACCCGTCAGATCGAATAGGCAACCTCGGATCGTCTTGGCGGATTCGCTCCTTTCCGGGACGTGGTGACAGCTGCCGCCGCGGCCGCGAATTCAAGGGCCTCCGTCGCCTGCTCACTGGTGACCATATCCCCAAGGCCAATATCATGCTCCTCCAAGTAGGTCAAAAGTGCTCCACTGACGGTATCGCCCGCTCCGACGGTATCGACAATGGGATTGTCTATGGCAGGGACTTGTACATCCAATCCGGATTTCGATATCCATTGCAATCCGTCTTTCCCTTTGGTAAGCACCACATGGCTTGCTCCCAGGTCCAACAGATAGGAAATTCCCTCTTCAACACGTCTGTCCGGAAACAGCAACTCGAGGTCTTCATGGGACAATTTGATCAAGGATGAGAGTCTGGCCACTTCAACAACCCTTTTCCGATAGGTTTCGAAATCCTCTATCACAGATGGCCTGACATTGGGATCGAAAAAAACGAACGGTTTGGTCTTCAGCCGTTTCAAGGCAGAGAGGATCTGTTCGCCAGAACTATCCAAAGCTATCGATACGGATCCAACATGGAGAAATCGCAAGGAGTCCAGAGGTTCTATCGCTTCAACAATCTCGTCGGCTGTCAGCACGGTAACCGTCGTACCTTCGATATAGAAACTGTACGTGGCACTTCCACGGGCATCCAGTTTGGCAAAACCGATCATCGAATGCTCAGGCACATCCTGGAATTGTGGAACCATCTTTACATTGTTGGCTGAAAAATACTCCTGCATCTGTTTGCCGAACATATCGGAGGAAAGCTTCCCGATGTACAAGACATCGGAATCGAGGCGTGCGGCAGCAGTCGCGGCATTGAGGGCACATCCCCCCGAATAGTAGTAGAAGCATGGTTGCCCTTCCGAACCGGTACTTCCGATAAGATCAATCAATGCTTCGCCCATGAATGCGATCATACAGGTATCCTCCGTTTACAAATAATGTTTATTAATCTGACCGGTAACTCCAGCAAGCAGTTCCACGAAGGGTTTGACAGGACTCGAGTTCACCTTTGGCAACAAAACCTCTTCAATTTGGAAGAAACCGACCTCGGCGGACATCTCCACTTCTATCCGTATCGGTTTTTCCTCGCCTTTTCGTATGGTGACCTTCTCTATCGAGTTTGCCGAATACTTGTGGATATCCCCGATCTTGGGTTCGGTATTCAACGCTATGGGAATTCTTGCCCGTCCCTTCTCCATGTCGCAACCATCCGCCAACAGGATTACCCCGGCCTCTATACTATGGATACGACGATTGGCCATGTGACCCACAATCCCTTCCAATGCAAGCGACCGGATTATGACCCGTTTCCGGATATCGTCGGGATACGCGACTTCCAGTATCCGGGTAATGATAGGAGCCGAGAGCGTCGCGCTGAGCAGTTCATGGTCCTGTCGGCCAATCGCCATGCCGAGATCGTGGAGAAAGCTTGCCAGGACGACAGCAGAAAGGGAATCCTCGAAGGTTCCGACCTTATCATGCTCAAGACTTCCCTGTATGCCGGCATCCTTCAGAAGGTGCATCATCTTGACTGCGTTCCGTGCCACTTGCCGCATATGGACCGGGCCGTGGTCGTTGAATCCCAATCTGACTATGGAAACGCTATTGGCATAGTCCTGCATCATCTGTATTTCTTCATCCTCCATAAGCAAGGAGGCTATGAATCCCGGACGGGTTCCGGGGTCCAAGGCAGCAAGCAATTTCCTCTCCAAGGTCAACTCTTTGGGTGACTTCATCGCAATACCTCTGCACCCAGTCTACCGAGAGAAGTCGAGAAAGGCAACACGAAAAAGGACTGCCATGCAATTGGCAGTCCCTCGAGTTCACCTACATGTACGATTTCACTTGGAGCCGCCGACTCCCATGATATTCTCCATGAAGGCGGTGAGGAAGTTGTCCTTTAGCTTCTCGGAGGTGAAAATCGACTGGATCAGGTCCTGCTGGCTTTGCGATTGCGACATGTACGGATAGACAAGCTTGAGGTAATCGCTCATTTCAGAATCCATGGCTGATTCACCCGTGACTTTCGCCACGATAAAGGCATTGTTGGCCGCAATAGGCGTTGAAACCTCTCCAACCGGTGTGGTGTAGAGTGTCTTCATTGCTGCGGTATCGCTTGCTACCGCTTTGAGGTATCCACCCATGTCGGTATACGAGAACCCTGCGAGGTAATTCGAACCGCCGACATTGACCGGAGTCGCTTCGACCGATACGGTTTTGACTCCAGCCTCTTCTGCCGCAGCGGTAAAATCCTCGGCAAGGGCTGCACCCGCGGCAAACTCCTGGGCTTTACCCTCAAGATAAGCGGTCACGACTTCTGCATCACGGGTTCCGATATAGGCCTTGACGTCGGCGAGGACATCCGTATCTTCGAAATCGGCAAGGAAAGGAGCTTGCTCGACACGGTACAAGACATATCCATTGGGTGCGGCAAATGCCTGGGAAACTTGTCCGACAGCGGTCGAATACAGGATATTGACTTCCTCGGGTACCGAGAAGTTGTCCTGCAACTCATAGAGGTACCAAGTTCCGGCCCTACCGCCTTCGGCGGCGAAGGTATCGCGCGAGTTTGCTTTAGCGGCTTCCTCGAATGTCGTCGATCCCGATTCTATCGAAGAACGTACCGACTGGGCGGTTGCTTCATCGGCAAGTGAGATCACCGAGATATCGATCAGTGTGAACAGCGCCGGATTGGCCTGCGCATATTGCCGGGCAAGGTCGTCCGGATATACCGACGAATCGAAAACAGCATATTCGAAGGATCGGGCGGTATCACCCATCTGAACGATATAATCGAGTTCCGCAGGTGCGGAGAGGACACTTGTGACATCGTTCATGACCATCTGGACAGGAAGACTCTCCTCATAGCGGACCTTCACCTGATTCTTGCTCTCAATGCTGGCCTTCTCATAGGTGGCAACGTCGAACTTGCCGTCCTTGTCGTAGACACCACTGTCGATGATTGCCTTGTTGAGCGTCTCACCGACGACTCGGATTCCTGCATCTTCAGCCTTCTTTGACATGGCTGTCTGGAACACGGTGCTTTCGAACGCACCACGCCAAATCTGGTATGCAGCCGCATCTCCAGTAGCTTTGTTCTGTTGGGCCTGCTGTTGGTATTGGCGGTAGAAATAGTTTCCATTGGAGAATTCGATGGGAGTTCCATCGTACGAACCGAATTCGATGCTCGAGGATGTTCCCCGGGACCCGAATGAAGGGAAAACACCAAAAACCATCACAATGGCAAGCAAAGCCAATATGATATAGGTTACTACCTTCGAACCGGTATTCCCTGGTCTGTTTTTTTCTTTACCGGCATGTTTTTCATCTTTTGCATTGAACTTGACGACATTGGCGTCATCTTTTCCTGGAGTTTTCGAATCCTTGGAAGGCATGTACGACCTCTTTCTTGCACAAATTAGAAGTGCCCCCATTGGAGGACATCCCCAGAAAAATAGCACGGTAGCAGTACGAGTGTCAATGTTGCTCATTGACACAATAATGCCCATTGTATATAGTTTGCAACGTTGTGGTCGTTTGATCGCACCGAATTCGGGTAGTAGCGCAGGGGCTAGCGCACTTGGTTCGGGACCAAGGGGTCGGAGGTTCAAATCCTCTCTGCCCGATACATCCGTCGGAAACTTGTTTTCCGGCGGTTTTTCTTTATAGTGACACTACCTGTACAATCTGGGACCGCAAGTACCGTATCGCCTCCACCGCCGCCGCTGCGGCACTTGTCGTAGTGGTATAGGGAATCTTCTGATGCATCGCAGCCGAACGCAAGTTCTCATCACCCCGTCGTGCCCGCTTGCCCATAGGTGTGTTGACCAGCAGATCGATACGACCGCTATTCATATGGTCGACAATATTCGGGTGTCCCTCGTCGGTTTTCAAGACCGTCTCGCAAACAATACCCGAATCGAACAGATCCCGTGCCGTTCCCAGGGTAGCGGCGACTTCGAATCCCAACTCCTGCAATTGCCTGACAATCGGAGCAATGGTCCTCCGATCCTTCTTGTTCACCGACACACACACCCTTCCCCGAATCGGCAATTGGTTTCCTCCCGCTATCTGGGATTTCGCATATGCCTCGCCGAACGTCGCACCGATTCCGACCACTTCTCCTGTGGAACGCATTTCGGGACCAAGCTGGGGATCGATATCGACGAATCGGTCGAAGGAGAAGACGGCCTCCTTCACAGCCCAACCGTACTTGCAGGAACCTTCCCCCAAGGCGCCTGGATGCTCGACCAATCCCTGCTCGAACAAGCTGGTTCCCTCCCAAATCCGCACAGCGGCTCCGACGAGATCCACCTGCGACATCTTGGAAATGAATGGAATCGTCCTGGATGCCCGCGGATTCACCTCGATGATATAGAGCGTATCATTCTGCACCGCGAATTGGATATTCATAAAACCCTTGATCTGCAACGCCATGGCAATGGAAAAGGCAGCCTTGCGCATCTGGTCCAGGATTTCCGGTTTGGAAGCATAGGGAGGGAATACGGCAGCCGAATCTCCGGAATGGATTCCCGCTGCTTCGATATGTTGCAGGATGCCTCCGATATAGACCGATTCGCCGTCGCTGAGCGCATCCAAGTCATATTCGAACGCATCTTCGAGGAAATGGTCCACCAGCAGCGGACTGTCGTCCGAAACTCGCACCCCACCAGCGAGATAGGTTGCGAGCTGCACCTCGTCGTAGACGATCTCCATATTGCGCCCTCCCAACACATGCGATGGCCGCAATAGCACAGGAAATCCGATCTCCTTGGCAAGGGCGAGGACCTCGGTGTTGGCGAATGCGGTCCTGTTGGCACTTTGGGCAAGACCCAAATCTTCCATGAGATGGGAGAATCTTCCCCGGTCGTCGGCAATCTTCATGGATTCGTACGAAGTCCCCACCATGGACACACCCGCGTCGTGAAGCGCATCCAACATGGACAGGGGGGTTTGTCCTCCGAGTTGGAGCACGACCGCCGAGGCTTTCTCGCGTTCCACAATCTGCCGGATATGTTCGGACGTCAACGGTTCCAGATACAATCTGTCCGATATCGTGAAGTCGGTGGAAACGGTCTCGGGATTCGAATTGACCATGATGGTGGTCCTCCCGGTCGAACGGTAGGCAAGCGATGCCAAGGTACAACAGGTATCGAATTCCAAGCCCTGGCCGACCCTGTTCGGTCCGCTGGCGACAATCACCACAGAGTCGCCCGATATAGGTGTGGCTTCATCGGTCTCACCATAGGTCATGTAGCAATAGGGAGTGCGTGCATCGAATTCACCGGCACAGGTGTCCACATGATGGACAACCGGATGAATACCTGATTTTTCGCAAGCCTCTTCGATCACCTTTGCACAGAGCGCCACCAGTTCCCCGATCCGTATCGTGCTCATCCCGAACCGTTTCGCCTTGAGAAGGAGTTCGGTACCGGGCACCTGTCCCGCTGGAAGTGCGCACAACTGGTGCTCAAGCTCCACCTGGCGATACAACTGGTACACGAACCATCGGTCGTAGTGCGTCACATCGCAAATTCGATCGATTGCCGCAGATCCCTCACGTTGCAGGACCGAGAAGGCGGCGCATATCCTCAAGGGGTGAGCGCTCGCAAGGATTTCCTCGATATCGGATTCCGTATAGCCCTTCACCTGCTCCAAGGGCACGAGCCCTTCCATACTGCGTTCATTCGAGCGGAATGCTTTGTTCAATGCCTCGATAAAGGTTCTTCCCAATGCCAGCGCCTCCCCCACGCTACGCATTTGTGTACCCAATGCCTTGGAAGGCATGGGGAACTTTTCCATCTCGAACCGCGGAACCTTGACTGCACAATAATCGAGTACCGGCTCGAAGCTACTGGCCGTGGCACCGGTGATTTCGTTGAGTACTTCATCGAGTGTATATCCGACTGCCAGTTTGGCCGAACAACGGGCTATGGGAAATCCAGTGGCCTTGCTTGCCAATGCGGAGGAACGGGAAACCCGTGGATTCATTTCGATCACCACCATCCTCCCATCGTCCGGATGCAAGGCAAACTGCACGTTGGAGCCCCCACAGTCGACCCCAACAGCCCGAAGGATGTCTATGGCAGCCATACGCATCCGCTGGTACTCCGTATCGGTAAGGGTTTGGATCGGAGCAACAGTGATACTGTCACCGGTATGGACACCCATCGGATCCACATTCTCGATCGAGCACACGATGATGGCATTGTCGTGCCTATCGCGCATCACCTCCAGTTCCAACTCCTTCCATCCCAACAGGGATTCCTCGACCAACACTTCCCGCTCGGGACTTGCGGCAAGCGCGGCTCGCATCATCGGTTCAAAATCGGATTCTTCGAACACCAGACCGCCCCCAAATCCACCCAAGGTATAACTCGGGCGCAAAACCAACGGAAGGCCGACCAACCGTTTGAATGCCTGGGCTTCTTGAATCGACTTGACGGTAACCGATTTTGCCGAATCCAAACCAAGCGAAGTGACCAACTCCTTGAACCGTCTGCGGTCCTCGGCCAATTCTATCGAAGCGATGCTTGCCCCGATGACTTCGACACCATGGCGTTGGAGAATACCTGCACGATGCAAGGCAATGGTTACATTCAGTCCGGTCTGACCTCCCATGGTGGTAAGGATCGCATCGGGCTGTTCCTTCACGATAATCTGCTCCACATATTGGACTGTAAGCGGCTCCATGTAGATGGCATCGGCAATACCGGGGGTCGTCATGACCGTCGCCGGATTTGGATTTACCAGGATCACCCGGTATCCCTCCTCCTTCAGTGCCTGGACAGCCTGGGTACCCGAGTAGTCGAACTCGCATGCTTGTCCGATTACAATAGGTCCGCTTCCGATAATCAATACGGAAGAAATGTCATTTCTTGCTGGCATCGCTGGCCTCCATGGTTTTTGCGGGTAGGGACTGCTCCAGTGCGAAATCGATGAATACATCGAATAGTTTGCGTGCTTCCCAAGGTCCTGGAGCCGCTTCCGGATGGAATTGCACCGTCATGACCTTCCGCTTGGCGTCATACAAACCTTCGAGCGATTTGTCGTTGTCGTTCACCAACCAAAGGGTGGAACTGTCGGGCAAGCTGGTAGCATCGACACAATACCCATGGTTCTGTGCAGTCACATACACATTTTGGGTATGCAAGTCACGAACCGGATGATTCGGTCCATGATGCCCGTACAGCATTTTTTCCGTGGTGCCGCCCAGCGCCCGTGCCGCCAGCTGGTGTCCCAGGCAGATTCCCAATATGGGAAGGGAATCGAGCATCCCCTGCAATTGATGGACTATGGTATCGAGGGATGCCGGATCACCTGGACCATTCGAGAGGAACAGGGCATCGTAGGAGTGTGATCCTGGTAAAAATTCCCGTATTGGCCGGGTTGCCGAAACCACCGTGACCTCAATGCCTCGGGCAACCAATTCCTTGACGATCGAGTGCTTCGTGCCGAAATCCCACAGCAGGAACCGAGCCTTCCGTTTGCCTGTTGGAGAAAAGACCACAGGCTCGACCACCGAACAACCGCTGATAAAATCGCGTTCCACCATGGTGGGACATTGTGCGATCCATGCAACCACCCGGGCGATATCCGATTCCGACAGATCCTTCTCGGCGACTGCTACGGCATACTGTGATCCGAAGGAACGTATGTGCAGGGTAATGGCCCGCGTATCCACGCCGGTCAATCCACAAATGTTCCAGTCCCTGCAGGCATCGCCAAGGGTGCGTCGTCCTTCCGGTACCGGGCCTTCATACAAGTCCCGAAGAATCAAAGCCGTACAGAACGGATGCTCGCCGAACATCTCGTTCCAATCCGGATCGACTCCGTAGTTGCCGACTTGCGATGCGGTCATCACGATCGATTGACCCGCATAGGAAGGGTCGGTGATGATTTCGTGGTATGCTCCCATAGTGGTATTGAATACGATTTCGCCAAGTGGCACCTGGTCGAACCGACTGGCTAGAAGCTGCTCCAGTGTTGGCGCCTTGCGGCCAAATCCGATTCCCTTGCAACAGGTCCCGTCCGCAAGAACCAATGTTGTGTCGTACACCCTGCACCCCCTGAAACTTCTTGCAACATTTTGTTGCATTCTGTATGGAAATTTTGTTGCATCCTATCAGATAACCACATATTTATGCAACACTTCTTACATATTTATGCACCTATTTACAGATTTTTCTGATTTTCAGCTGTCTTATGCAACAAAATACAAAACCTGGCTCTCGCGAAGGAGAACCAGGTCTTGGTGCGGTCCGAAGATATGCATGCGGGTCAAGCAGGATTGAATTGTTTCACCTTTTGATGTTCGATTATGAGGTCTCTTCCAGCCTGGAGCGACCCTATCCCCTTGGTTGCCACCCCCTGGACCAACATATTGCCGAGTGCCGTGGCTTCCACCGGTCCAGCGAAAACGGTCAAGCCGGTCTCATCCGCGGCCCATTGGTCCAGGATCTCGTTCTTGCAACCTCCTCCAATGATATGCAGCGAGGAATAGGTCCTGCCGGTTATCGTACCCAGATGGTCGATAGCCTTGGCGTATGCCTTGGCCAATCCCCGGTAGATGGCAACCATATATTCTCCATGGGAAGATGGAACGGGAAAACCGAGCTCACGGCAATTTTCCGCCACACGATCGACCATAAGTGATTGCGGGTTGTTCGGTTTCAAGTAACGCTGGTCGTCAGGATCGATATATCCGGTATAGGCGCTACAGGCGATTGTCTGCTCGTCGAGGTCTTTCCAGTCGATGTGTTCACCCGAGGATTCCCAATGGCGTACACATTCCTGCTGTATCCACATGCCCATGATATTCTTGAGAAAACGGATATTCCCGTTTACAGCAACCTCGTTCGTGAAACCGCTCTCCAAGGCAGCCGGAGTCAAAACCGGTTGTTCCGATTCCACTCCGAGCAAGGACCACGTACCACTCGAGATATACAGGAAATCCTCGCCGGCTTTGGCTGGAACCGCCGCTACCGCCGATGCGGTATCATGTGTTCCGCCCGCAACCACCACAACCTCGGGATCCGCATGCAGTTCCTGGGCGACCTGTGGATGCAACCGACCGACAATTGTACCGCTTCCAACAAGTGTACCGAACATGCTTCGGGGAAACCCCATGCCGTCGATCGTATCCCAATCCCAATCCTTGGTCTTTGGATTGAACAATTGTGTGGTCGATGCATGGGAGATTTCATTCACCATGGTCCCTGTGAGCCAATAGTTGACCAGATCCGGAATGGATAGATAATGGCGTGCCACAGCAAGTGTCGATGGGCGGTATTTCTGCATAGCCGCCAATTGGTACAGAGTGTTGAACGGTTGGAAGGCCAGTCCGGTGCGTTCGAAAACCGCCTGTTTGCCAAGCCTCGCGCACACCTCCTCCACCATCCCGTCTGTCCGGGAATCCCGATAGTGGTAGGGAAGCGTTATCAGAGAACCTTGTTCGTCGAGCAGACCATAATCCACACCCCACGAATCGACGCCAATGGAAACTATTTCCCCGCCGTACCGATGGAACGCTTCCTTGATGCCTTTCTTTATTTCGGCGAATATGAAGGTAATGTCCCAATGGGATTCCCGCAACAACATTTCGTTGCGGGTAACAAACCGGTTCATCACCTCGAAGCCTGAAAGACCCCCAACAATTACCCTACCGTTCGAAGCTCCCAAATCGACTGCTATGTATTTGGCCATGGACTACTCCCCTGCTATACCGAATGTTTTGGCGCGTGCTCCAGGAGATACTTCTCCGCTTCCACATTCCACAATCCACCGTGGCGTCCGACAATTTCCGCCAGCTTGGCGAAGAACGGATCGGTCTTGCCGACTTCGGCAAAATCCGCGATCGCGGTCAAGGGCAATGAATAGTGCGTGTACATGAGCTTCTTGCCACCGGGGATGGCAGGCAGCTTGATCACAGTCTCGGGCACGGCATCGAGCCCTCCGATATGGGTGACCATGGCAGACGGATTGATCAATGCCTTCTCCATCATCTGCAACGATTCGCGCATATCCTCGGTGTTTCCACCGCTGGTCCCCACAATATGTGTCGACCCATAGTGGACATTGTAGAAATTCATCATGGCACTGAAATCGGTCCGGTTGGGACCGGCGAAGAAGTTCAGGCACCCGTCTTTCGCCAATATGGCATCGGCTTGCTCCACCAGCGCCCGTACCGGAGCCATGACAAACACATCGTCATAACCGCCGCCGGATATCTCTTTCATCGTCGCAACGGGATCGTCAAGCTCCTTTGTATTGAGGTACACGAGCCGGATTCCCTGTCCAGCGGCCTCCTCGACCGTATAGAGGCTCGCAGCCCTTGCCAAGCGGTCGTCGTCGATGTCGGTGACCACCATGAGACCCGGCTTGCGGTCACAATGCAAACCGTAGTCTATGGCTCCAAGCCCCATAGGACCCACTCCTGCAATGATTGCGACGTTTCCGCCCTCCTTGATACCCATCTGATGCACATACGAGCCCCCAGTCGTGTGGTACATGGCATGGTAGGTGCCAACGATACAGGATACAGGCTCGGCAAGCGATCCGAGGAAATATGCATCGCCCTCGTATTTCAGCAGGCAATCCATTTCCATGACCTCGTTGGGTATGACTATATAGGTGGCATCGCCCCCTATGTAATGGTACGAATATCCCGGGGCATCCAATGTCCCCTTGTAGTTGAGTGCCGGTTGGATGGAAAAACGGTCGCCGGGTGCAAAGGATGATGCCCAGACGCTTCCGACTTCCACAATCTCTCCACAGAACTCATGGCCAAGCATCACAGGATTACTTGCGATATCGTTGGGCACACGCTTATGGTCCGCTCCCTGCTCCGCAGCCTTATGGTCCGACATGCAGACACTGTTGGTGACTATCCTGGCCAGGATCTCGTTGTCCTTGATTGCCGGAAGTTCGAATTCCTCGATCCTCAAATCGTTCCTGCCATATAATCTCACTGCTCTTGTCTTCATAACCTACTCCTTCTAGTTCAACATCACTTGGCCGCCTGTTACGGGTACAGCCTGTCCTGTCTCATATTTCTGTTCTACAATATAACATATCGCCCGAACAACATCCTCTGTCCTGCATCCCCTGTCGAGGGGAACCTTCGATTCATAGAATCGTCTCACATCTTCCACGGTCTTGGCACCAGGTACCTTGCCCGTTTGCAGATACTGCACGAACAGTCCCCGATCGGGATCGGACCACAGGGGACCGTCAAGAAAATTCCCGGGACACACGGCATTGACCTTGATATTGTCCGATACCAGCTCCAGTGCGAAACTCTGCGTCAATCCGATCGTTCCGAATTTTGCTCCTGCATATGCACCGTTCTTGTTCGACCCCTGAAGACCGCTCTTGCTGCTGATAGCCACGATATCGGTCAAATAGTTTCCACCCGATCCCATGTTTTGCAGAGCCAACTGCCGAGCGGCGAATTTGGTGCAAATGAAGAACCCGGTATAATCGACCGAGGTGACAAACAGGAAATCCTTCAACCCCATCTCTTTCACACTTCCCGCTTTCAGGACACCAGCATTGCTGACAAAGAGATCGAGCGATCCGGTGTATGAGGCCACCTCGTCCATCATCTGCGAGACCGAATCCTCGTCGGTCACATTCACATAGAGGCCTTTCGCAACGGTCTTGCCCGCACCATCGTTCAACGCTTGTGCGAGCGACTGCGCCCCGGTAATGTTCATGTCCGCGATGTAGACGAACCCTCCCTCGGCGATAAGACCCCTGACTATACCCTCGCCAAACCCCTGGGCACCGCCGGTAACCAGCGAAATCTTGCGTTTCATGATATCTGCACGTCGGGAAGATCCCGCAACGGCGGGGTTCTTGGCGACACCCGAAGCGTCCTTGGCCTCATCGATATCTATGCCGAGTCCCAACGACCAGGACTCGCCGGCTATTCCGAGAGAATGCGGATACCGTTTCCACTGCGAGCAGAATTGCCGATATGTGTGGATCCAGGCGCCAACCGTTTCTTTCATATCCTGGTCTGCCGCTGGTGCCTGCAATACCAGTTCGGGCGTTCCTTCCTCGACAATCGAAGCAACCAAGGCTGTCTCGCCGTCGAAAGTCATACCCCGTACGACTGGGGGAACCCATGTTTTCAAAGCTGCAGTCGAAATATCCATGTGTTTAAGCTCCTTGGACCAATTCATACTTGGCGTGATCGATGATGGACTGTGGTGCAAACGGATCCATGTTCCTTCCCAGCCGGGCATATACCGCAATCCGCTCCCCAAGTGAAAGGTTTGCCAACGGATTGTCGCTGCTGAAGATACCCCAAGCGGGATTGTGGTCGACCAACTTTTCGTGGGCAACCAATGCCCATGCCGAATCCACCAGATGGACACAGCCGGGGGCAAGGAGTTCGGGACAGTTGAACGATTGTCTCGACGAGTTGATATCCACCCCGCTGATCTCCATGAGATTGTGTTTCCGACACAACGTTTGCAGACGTTCCATTTGTCCGGCGCTGTTTCTCGGTGGCATGTAGGTGATAGCCGGAAATCCGATTCCAGCCAGGAAAGCGACCAGATCGTCAAGATAGGCATCCTCAAAACGTTCGGCCTTCTTATCCCCGGTCACACTCTCCTCTATGTCCCCAAGATAGGCATAGGCGGGGATCGCACCAATCGAAAGACCGAATTCCACCACATCCCGGACATCCAAGGTTTCCTCTCGTGAAGGTTGGATGAAGAACCTGGGAAGATAATTGCCCTTCAACAACCCCAACAGATCGTATTGGTAGTGGGGATTGTCCGCATCGAGCAGGATCTCTCGAATCTTGCCGGATACCGGGACCTTCAAATTGTTCTCAAGGAAAGAGACTACTGCCGTGCCCGCAGGCATCATATTGAGAATCTTGCCTGCGAAAGCATGCAGGATATGCCGCTCGGTGATACTGCCACCATCGGAAAATCTGGAGAGCGGCACAACGTCGCGTTCGAAATCGATCGGATCCAAACCACTGGTCGCAATCAAGATGTTGAGCGCGTCGACTTGCTTTTTGTTACGAGCATTGCGGACGGTACGGACCGGTTGCAGGAACCTGTCGACAGCATCTATAGCACTCGCCGGAACTCCATGGACACACATGTACACAATTCCGGCCGAATCGGGATTATTGATCTTCCTATCGGCGAACGGTGAATCGAGAAAGCTGCACCGGAGTTCGAATCCGACAGTACTCGCAATGCCAATCCCCGCCGCCGCATCGAGCATTTCCCGTGCAGCCCCGATACTGTCGTGATCGATAGACCCCACAATTCCAAGGCCGGCCTCCCATGCGGCAAGTGCGGCTGCCGCCGGTTCATACGGACTGAACGAATACGAGGTGTGCACATGGTTGTTCACTTCTTCGAGAACAGTTCTGCCCAGCTCTTTCGTCTGTACAAGCCTGCCTATCGCCTTTGCGGCACGTATCCTCGTATCCTTATCGGGATCCTGTACCTGCCTGCGCAATTCCGTGGGGATGGATGGAATGGATCCTTCGGTCTGTATACCCATGTGCCTGTCCTTTTGTCATGAACTCCGAGGCCCGCCTTGTAAGCGGGTCCCGGAACCATGGTTGTCAGATATTAAACGCCAGCCGCTTGGATGCGGTTGAATTCACCGTCGGTCTTGTTTCTCCGTGCCGTATGCCCCGGCAACGGCAACAACTGCTCGTGTATGGTATCGATGATCGAATCGACCATGGGGAAATAATAGTCTTCCATTTCGGCCGGTGGAGTGATCCAGTTCCGGGAACCGACCACCACCACAGGTGCATCCAGATAATCGAATGCCAACCGACCCAAGTTGGCCGCGACAGTTTGCAGGTAGCTACCCCGTTCGGCGCTGTCGGTGACCAGGACGGCCCTTCCTGTCTTCTTGACCGATTCGACCAACATGTCATACTTCAAGGGGTTGATCCAACGGAGGTCGATTACTTCGGCTTCCAGATTGTGGTCTTCCTTGAGTTTCTTCGCAGCATCCATACAGGTGTACAATGAAGGCCCGAGTGCGATAAGGGTGACATCCTTTCCCGTTCTTCTCAACGCGGGTTCCCCTTCGGGTATTTCGTAGTACCCTTCAGGTACGCCTTCCTTGACAAATTGTTCACCGAATCCATACAGTTTCTGGCTCTCGAAAAACACCACCGGATCGGTTCCTCTCAGCGCATAGTTGAGCATTCCCTTCACATCATACGGTGTGGCAGGATACATCGCTTTCAATCCAGGTACGGATGCGACCATGCTTGTCCATTCCTGGGAGTGTTGCGCACCATATTTGTTTCCCACCGAAACCCGCAGGACCAACGGCATCTTCAATGCACCGGCAGACATGGCCTGCCACTTCGGCATCTGGTTGAACACTTCGTCTCCAGCACAACCGAGGAAATCGCAGTACATCAATTCGACGACCGCGCGACCACCGGACATGGCGTATCCTACACCACTTCCGACAATTGCCGATTCCGAGATTGGAGAGTTGAAGAACCGGTGGTACGGCAGCAGTTCGGTCAAGCCACGATAGCAGGCGAACGCTCCACCCCAATCGCGGTGATCCTCACCATAGGCCACAAGTGTCGGGTCGATGGCGAATCTGTGCACCATAGCTTCGAATACGGCATCCCGATACTGGTATTGCCTACTTGCCGGCAATTCCTTGCCATTCTCATCGAACGCATACCGGGATCTCCTGGCGATCTGCTGCACACGGGCATTCTCCTCAAGCGGTTGGGAAAGTTCAGGAGCACGGTCGTCGAGCTTCTCGATGGATCCGTTGCTGAACATGACACTCTCGACGAACTGCTCATCGACCATGGGGGAAATAGCTTCGTCGACGGTGATCTCCAATGCCTTGCGCATCTTCTCCAACACGATTGCCTGCATGTTCTTCAGCTCATCTTCCGTCACCAGACCATTCTCCACGATATAGCGACCATACGCAAAAATCGGGTCTTGGGCCTTGAATGCTTCAAGTTCTTCCTTGGTGCGGTACGTCATGGCGTCGGAGGGACTGTGACCACTGAACCGGTAGGTGATGGTGTCCATGAATACCGGGCCTTTGCCTTCCAAAAGTAGTTTCTTCTTACGTGCGATCGCATCGGCAACCGCCAGGGGATTGAACCCATCCACCCGTTCAGAATGCATCGCATCCGGATTCACACCGGCACCCAAGCGTGCGGCAACTCCCAGACCACCGGTCTCGCCCACAGGCTGGCCACCCATGCCGTAGAAGTTGTCGAACACATTCACCATGTATGGTGGAGCACCTTTCATCTCATCCCACAAGGTGTTGTACTGGTCCATGGAAGCCATACTCATCGCTTCCCATACCGGACCACGGGCAAGGGATCCGTCGCCGATATTGGCGATAACGATTCCCTTTTTCCGGTTGATCTTCTTATAGAGGGCAGAGCCGAATGCTATGGTACCGGAACCGCCTACAATCGCATTGTTTGGCATGCTGCCGAATGGGGAGAAGAATGTGTGCATGCTTCCGCCAAGGCCTTTGCTGAATCCTGTCGCCTTGGCATAAATTTCTGCCAATGTCCCGTAGATAATGAAATTTTCGGCGAGATCCTTCGCATCCTTCCCGGGAAAGTGCTTCTTGACCGCATCGTAGGTTCCACCACCCATGAACTGTTCGAGGATCGGAACAATATCCTTCTCATCCATCTTGGCAATCGCCGACAGGCATTTTGCCAGGATCTCGCCATGGCTGCGGTGCGAACCGAAGATATAGTCTTCGGGATCAAGATTCATCGCCTGGCCAACCGCAGCCGATTCCTGCCCGGCGCTCAAGTGCGCCGGACCCTTGTGGTTGTAGGTGATTCCTTGATAAACGCCTTCCTTCTTGATGGAATCAAGCATGGTCTCGAATTCACGGATGACCAGCATATCGTAGAAAACCCGCACCAAACGATCTTTTCCGTAGGTTTTCAATTCCTTCTTGAAATCGGGGGTATATTGGTTCATCGGTATCGCGGGGATCTTCAGGGTATCCTTCTCGCGAAGCTTCGCTGGGTCAAATGTAATTTGTTTCGACATATAATGGCTCCTTAACCTTCTAAAGGGTGTGTTCAATCGCAAATAGCGTATCTTTCAGTATTTCGGATACACTCGGATGGGGGAAGACTATCTCTTTCACATCCTTGATTCTCAATTCCGATTCGATCATGGCTGCAGCGCCAAAGATCATCTCACTGCTGTAGGGACCCAACAGATGGACTCCGAGGATCACGTTCGTCTTGGCATCGGCTACCACCTTGCACAATCCGGCGGCCCGTTTGCCGTGTTCGGCAAGGAACCTGCCGTTCGCGCGCATCTGGGTTGTCGCCGTAACGATTTCCCGCCCCTGCTTCTTGGCCTCGTTCTCAGTCAGTCCACAACCGGCTGCCTCCGGCAATCCATAGACTGCCCAAGGTATCGCGTGGTACCGCATCCGCTGGTTTCCTGCCCCATAGAGGTTGGAGACCACCACCTCGGCCATGCGGGAGGCCGAATGCGCCAACAACGATTTCCCATTCACATCACCCACAGCATAGACGTTCGGGATATTGGTCCGGAGCCTATCGTCGACGACGATTCCGCCACGGGCGATATCCAAATGGAGATTTTCCAATCCCGCGACATTCGGCCGTCTCCCGACACTCATCAGGACCATCTGTGCTTCAAGCACCTGCGGATTGCCCTTCGCGTCGTTATAGGACACGCCATCTTTGGTTATTCCCGTAACCTTGCACCCCAAGTGGAAATCCACACCCTTCATCTCACGTCGCATGAGCTTGGCGAACTCACCGTCCATCATGGGCAGGATTTCATCCATCATCTCAACAATGGAGACCTTCACCCCCACCGACGAGAAGTACGATGCGAACTCGACACCGATCACTCCTCCCCCGATAACCGCCAACGATGCCGGAAGTTTTTCAATCGAGAGTATTTCATTGCTGGTGACGACGTGTGGCAAATCGTGTCCGGGAATAGGTGGTACGGCAGGGGAAGAACCTGTCGCAATAATCAGGTCCGAACCTTCATATACGGTGTCCCCGACTTTCACATGGTTGGCATCGACAAACTCGGCGACACCCATGACCACGGTAACCTTATTGCTCTTCATGAGGAATTGGATACCGTTACGGAGCGTCTCTATCGTCTCCTGTTTCCACGCCATGGCGGCGTCCAGATCATAGGTGACGGATTCTGCCCGAACCCCCATCTTTTCCGATTCGAGGGCATGACGGTACAACTTTGCCGAATTGAGCAGGCTCTTGGTCGGAATACAACCCCAGTTCGTGCATACTCCGCCCAACTGGTCCCGCTCGATCAGCAATACACGCTTTCCAAGGCTGCCAGAGCGTTCGGCGGCAACATATCCGCCGGGACCGGCCCCTACGACAATAAGATCGAACTTTTCCATATGCACTCTCCCTACAATGCCATGAGCAGATCGATGGTCGCGATATTCCGGCACAACGCGTTGAGGAAACGTGCGCCCGGTGCTCCATCCACAGCCTGGTGGTCGATGGTCAACGACAGTCCGATATGTGGGACGAATGTAAAGTCACCCTCAGCATCTTCCACGGCACGCATGGAGATACCGCCCACACCAAGGATCGCCACTTCCGGGACATTCAATACGGGAGTAAATGCATCGATACCCATCGCACCGAGGTTTGTGACGGTGAATGTACCACCGGTCAAATCGTCCGGCTGGGCTTTTCCTTCGATACTCGTCATGGCAAGGCGTTTGAACTCGTCGCTGATCTGTTTGAGGGATCTGGTATCGGCATACTTCACTACCGGCACCAACAATCCCTTGGGAGTATCGACGGCACAGCCGAGATGCACATGTTCGAAAGTCCGCATCTTGTCCCCGAGGAAATGGCTGTTCATATAGGGGAACTGCCGGATAGTCTTTGCTACGGCAAAAAGGATTATGTCGTTGATAGTTACCTTCTGGAGACCAAGTTCCGGGTCGCTGGATTTGAAACGGGCACGCAGGGACTGCAGAACCGAAGCATCCGCATACGCATGCATGGTAAACTGCGCGGTGGTGGCAATCGAATCATGCATACGTTTCGCGGTAACCTTGCGAACACCCTTGACCACCACTTCGGTAACCGGTCCCGGGAAATAGGCAGGAACAGACACCTGTCCGGTCGCAGCATGCTTGGCGTCCGCCAAGGCGAGGTCCGCAACCAGCACCCTGCCTCCGATTCCAGTACCTTGTGCAGGTGCTTGCAGGGCTTGATTCACCAAGGCTTCCCTGGCTGCCGGACTCAACGGTTCCCTGCCTTTCAAGGCTTCCAGCACGTCACGTTCGATTATCCGTCCCTTTGGACCGGTTGGAACCATGGTGACTGTGTTCACGCCGGTTGCCGAAGCAACAGCCCGCGCACGCGGCGACATATGGAGGTCTCCACCTGAACCAGCTGTCCCTGTCGATGTCGCAACCGGATCCGGTTGCTGCTTCGAAACCTCTACGGATGCAACCGATTCCACCGCTGCTCCGGTATCCTGCGCATCCGCCGGCGTCCCCGGAGAAGCCTTCGTAGCGTCGACCTTCTCACCCTTCTCTCCTACAACCATGACCGGCTGCATGACGGGAACTTCCTCACCGGCAGCAAAGAGGAGCTTCAACACGGTCCCCGCTGCTGTCGATTCGACCTCGATGGTCGACTTGTCGGTCTCCGCCTCACAAACTACATCGCCGATAGAGACAGGATCGCCTTCTTTCACCCTCCAATCGAGGATGATGCAGGATTCGACCGAATTGCCCTGTTTTGGCATTAGCACTTCTGTAGCCATACGTTCTCCTAATATATTCTCAAGTTCCTAAACAACGATGACTTCGATTCCCATGGCGCGAATTTCATCGAGCGCGTCCTGGGGAAGCCCCTTGTCCGTAATAAGCACATCTATTTCAGAAAGTGGCAGAATCTTCACGAATCCTTGCCGTCCATACTTCGAGGAATCGGTGACCAGTATCCGTTTGGTCGCTTGACGGCACATTTGGCGCACGATCTCGGCATTCTCCATGAGATGCGTTGTCAATCCATGCTCTTTGGTGAATCCGTCGGTACCGGTAAATGTCAAGGCCACGTGGTATTCCTGCAGTTGCTTGAGAGCGGCGGGACCAACCAAGGCCTCTGCCGATGGACGGAACTCCCCGCCTACCATTGTAAGCGAGAGGTTCGGATTGACCCGTGCATAGGGTGGCAACAATGTAGAATTGGATACGATTTGAATATCGCGCTTTCCGAGAAGATATCTTCCGATAAGCGCGCTGGTGGTTCCATTGGTGATCATGATCCTGTCACCATCGCGGACCAAAGCAGCCGCGGCTTTCGCAATAGCTTCCTTGGCTTCAACATGGCTCGATTGCTTTTCGACGAGAAGCGGATGGTACGCCGACATGGCGGCACCCCGCGACCTGAGGATAATCCCCTTGGCCTCGAGGGCCTTGAGATCGGATCGGATTGTCACCGAGGAGACTCCTAGGGTCTCACTCAATACGGAGACCGACAATTCACCCCCGTCCTGAAGCAATTCCACTATCCGTTCTTCGCGTCCTGATAATCCAACCATTATCCTTTCACCTTCATTGAAACTTCATTTCGCTTTCGATTCTATTATGTTTTACTTTCTTTTGCAAGAGAAAAGAAAATTTTATAGGAATTTCCGTATCCCATACCTTCATGATCAGAACTCGGAAAAGGGGAAGCGAATTTTGAAAATCGTCGTATAGCTTGCAAAATTGTGTGCAGGCAGGCTACAGTGCCTTGCAAGGAGCGTTCGACAGATGAAGATCATGGAACAATTGACGCTGGTCGCACTCGTCGGGCTGGCTGGAATAGTACTGGCAAGCCTTCTGCCCATCCCTTTCCCCGGCAGCATCATGAGCATGCTGCTGATGTTCATTCTCTTGCTTTCGAAAGCAATCGAGATCCGACAGATCGAACAGGTCTCGCAATTCTTCCTTGCCAACATGGGGGCCTTCTTCATCGTCCCCGTCGTGGCGATCCTGGAACAGTTGGAGGTCATGAAAGGCAAGACGCTGCAATTCTTCGCCGTTTGCATCGTGAGCACGTTGGTCACCTTCCTTGCGACCGCCGGGTCGGTCAAATTGACACTCCTGCTCATGAGAAGGACACAGCGGAACAAAGGAGCCGGTAAGTGAACACCATAGTGAACTCTCCGATGTTCGGCATAACCCTCACCTTCCTTGCCTATGAATTCGGCATCCTCGTTACCAAAAAGATACGATCACCATTGTTGAATCCCATGGTGATCGCCGCTGCCCTGTGTATAGGATTCCTGCAGCTGACCGGAATTCCCCTCGAATCCTACCAAGTGGGAGGCGATTTCCTCATCATGCTGATCTTTCCCGCAACCACCTGCATAGCAGTCTCCGTCTATTCGAAGATCGACCTGTTGAAACGCCATTTTGTTCCAATCGTCGTAGGGTGCACCGTCGGAGCCGCGACCTCGATCGGGTCGGTTATGCTGTTGGGCAAGTGGCTCGGTCTTCCCGATATCCTTACCGTATCGATGGTCCCGAAGTCGGTCACCACAGCGATTGCGATCGAGATTTCGACACTGTTGCAAGGACAGCCTTCGCTAACCGTCATGGCTGTCATGATAACCGGGATCACCGGAGTCTTGTCGGCGCCGGTACTGATAAAGCTTTTCCGTATCACCGATCCGATCATCCAAGGGGTCGCACTGGGAACTTCCAGCCACGTCATTGGTACGGCGAAAGCATTGGAGCTGGGCCGGACACAAGGTGCCATGGGAGGCATTTCGATTTTCATTACAGGATTGGCGACTGTAGGAGTCGTTGCCCTAGTTTTTTGAAGATGGCGTCCCGTGCTCGGTCCCGATCATCTGGAGATAGTTCCGCCGGTAGTACGTGGGAGCCATTCCAGTCTTGAGCTTGAATTGCTTGCTGAAATGGAATTCGCTGGAGAAACCGAGTTTGGCGGCAATCTCCTTGACCGACAGTTCCGTACATGTCAACAAGGCACTCGCAGCTTCGATTTTCAGCTTCATATAGTACTTCATGGGCGTCTGACGCATTCTCCGGGAAAAGAGCCGGATGAAATACGATTCGGTCAGATTCAAGTCTTGGGCCAATTCGTTGAGGGTCAACGTACCCATAACATTCTTCTGCATGATACGGAGGGCCCGTTCCAAATGCCGGCTCTCGTTGTCGGTTCCCAAACCGGTTGTCCCATCCTCGAGCAGATAGAGCAGCGAACACACCTGATGGCAAGCCGATTGTCTGCGATGCATGGATTGTGACAATCCCTTCTCCTTCACCTCTTCAAAGAAGAACCGGTAGTTGGTCCCGATATGGAACGGCGAGAGATGCTCTTGTGCACGCATCATGGTTGCGATCGCTTCCTCGTCGGGTTCCAAGCGCACCAGGATGGCATAATAGGTGATCGGATCCTGGGCTTTTGCCTTGATCGTATGGATCGTATGTGGAACGGAGATGAAAAGGATTCCCGGGTTAATCGTATAGGAAGTCTTTCCATTTATGAATTCACCCTCCCCTCCAAGGAAGTAATGTATTTCATATTCATGCGCACCGTGGGCATGCGTACGACCGTGCCATCGCAATTCGTTCCGATTCCGCATCTGGTAGACGAATACCGCGTCCAATATATCCATATGTCAATAATATACATGCCTGTACAATTTTGTCTATTCATTATGAACCTATATGTGTACGATAGTTAATTTGAGAATGCATAGCATCGGAGGAACCGGTATGGCTGTAGTTGCAGGTATAGACGTAGGCACACAAAGTACGAAAGTAATTTGTTACGATACGGATGCGAAAACCATCCTTGCCGCTACCCAGGCTCCACACGAACTGATATCGCGGGAGGACGGGACCAGGGAACAGGAAGCCCGGTGGTGGATCGCTGCCATGACCAGTTGCTTCCAGTCCATCGACGGTGCGATCAGGAAGCGGATCTCCGCACTTGGCGTATCCGGACAACAACATGGCTTTGTCCCTGTGGACCGCCAGGGCGCAGTGCTGCATCCGGTCAAACTATGGAACGATACGTCGACTTCGGCAGAATGCGATTCCATCACATCGTGCGCCGGTGGCACCGAATCGTTGCTCGAACATGAGGGAAATTTGATTCTTCCCGGCTACACCGCCTCGAAGATACTCTGGTTCAAACGGACACACCCCGAGAAGTACGCCCGCATGTCCCACATCCTGCTTCCACACGACTATATCAATTTTTGGCTTACCGGCGAAGCTGTCATGGAGTACGGCGATGCCTCGGGTACCGCGCTTCTCGATATCCGTACCCGGACTTGGTCGAAACGCCTGTTGGCTTGCCTCGATGACGAGCGCGACCTCTCCACCATCCTTCCTTCGTTGATCGAAGCGCACCAGTGTGCCGGGTACACCACAGCCCAAGCTGCCCGAAGTCTGGGCATACCCGAAGGAATTCCCGTTTCTTCGGGTGGCGGAGACAATATGATGGGAGCAATCGGCACCGGAACTGTGCGTGACGGAACACTCACCATGAGTCTCGGTACCTCGGGCACCTTGTTCGGGGCCTCCGACAAACCGGTCATCGACCCCCAAGGTCTCCTGGCGGCCTTCTGCTCCTCCACAGGAAATTGGTTGCCCCTGCTCTGTACCATGAACTGTACGGTTGCAAGCGAAGTGACACGAACCCTGTTTGAACAAGGTGTCGCAGCGTTCGACGCAAGCGCCGAGCAGGCGCCGATCGGATGCGAGGGGGTTGTCATGCTCCCCTACTTCAACGGTGAACGGACTCCCAACTATCCCCATGGTCGTGGTAGCCTCTTCGGATTCGACCTGCACAACATGACCCGACAAAACATAAGCAGGGCAGCCTTGGAATCGGCGATCTTCGGATTGAAGCTTGGCTTGGATGCCTTCGGGGACCTTGGATATTCAGCCAAGGAAATCAGATTGATCGGCGGTGGAGCGAAATCGAAAGTCTGGCGACAGATGGTAGCCGATATCTGCAACCTGCCGGTCGTCATTCCAGCCATTTCCGAGGCTGCGGCTTTCGGTGCTGCACTCCAGGCATATTGGTGTTTGACCCATACCACAGGAACTCCCACGGATATGGGGGAACTGGTCGCCGAGCATGTGAGACTCGAGGCCGAAGCCGCATGCAATCCCATACCGGCTCATGTGAAGGCTTATGAAAAGGCATACAAGACATACAGGACCTATGTTTCGACAGTCGGTCCCATATACCGTTGACTGATACGAACTCAAATTCCAAGGAGGAAACCATGAGTGATGTGTTTATAGGAAATCGCGAGTATTTCAAGGGAATTGGAAAAATCAATTATGAAGGTCCGGAATCGGACAATCCCTTGGCATTCAAGTTCTACGATCCGAAGAAAATCGTAGCCGGAAAATCCATGGAGGAACACCTTCGTTTCTCCATTGCCTATTGGCACTCGTTCTGCGCCGATGGAAACGATCCGTTCGGAAAAGCAACCATGGTATTTCCTTGGAAGGATTCGGATCCCATGCAAGCCGCAAGGAACAAAGCCGACGCGGCGTTCGAGTTCTTCACCAAGATAGGCGCTCCTTTCTATGCATTCCATGACATCGACGCATCGCCCGAGGGTGAGACCGCCGCCGAATACGAGAAAAATTACCTTGAGGTCGCCGCCTACCTGAAGGGATTGCAGGACAAGACCGGAGTAAAACTGTTGTGGAACACTTCCAACCTGTTCAGCCACCCCCGTTACATGAACGGAGCCGCATCGAATCCCGATTTCCCTGTTGTGGGTAGAGCGGCATTGCAAGTGAAGACCAGCCTCGATGTCAACGTATTGCTCGGGGGACTCGGGTATACATTCTGGGGAGGCCGCGAAGGGTATATGACGCTCTGGAACACCGATACCAAACGGGAACAGGACCACTTGGGTACTTTCTTCCGCATGGCACGTGACTATGGTCGGAACATAGGGTTCAACGGCACCTTCTATATCGAACCGAAACCCATGGAACCTTCGAAACACCAATATGATTACGATGCGGCCACCGCAATCGCGTTCATCAAGGACCAGGGATTGGAACACGATTTCAAATGCAACATCGAGAACAACCATGCCACATTGGCGGGCCATTCGTTCGCACACGACCTTCAGGTATGTGTCGACCACGGCATGCTCGGGAGTGTGGATGCGAACCAGGGTGATGCACAGAACGGATGGGATACCGATGAATTCCCCACAAACGTCTACGAGACCACCGAAGCCATGCTCATAATACTCAAAAATGGTGGGCTCCATAGCGGCGGTTTGAATTTCGATGCCAAGCGGAGACGCAACTCTACGGAGTTGGCCGACCTGTTCATTGCCCACATCGGTGGTATGGATGCGTTTGCCCTCGGTTTGGAGACAGCCGACAAGATCCTTGCGGATGGCAAGATGGATGCGTTCAAGTCGAACAGGTACAAATCCTTCGACTCTGGTGATGGAAAAGCGTTCGAGGAAGGCAAGCTGTCCATGGAAAAGCTGGCCGATCTCGGAAGGAAAGCCAAGACCGACGATATCAGCGGAAAGCAGGAAATGTTGAACAATCTTCTGAACCAATACCTCTTCAACAGATAATTCATTCCCTGCCAAACGGGATAGGGCGTCCTGAAATGGACGCTCTTTCTTATATCCCTATTGTTCCTATATGCCGACTATAGTATAATTGGGACGAGTGGAGGACACAGAATGCGAATTTCGACCAAAGGAAGATATGCACTGCGGCTCATGCTTGATCTTGCCAGGCACCCCAACCAGAATGTATCGATCAAGGAAGTATCGGCTCGGCAACAGATCAGCCACAAATACTTGGAGCAAATCATAATCCAACTTGTTCGAGCCGGTTATGTGAAAAGTGTCCGCGGGCCCCAAGGCGGATACAGTCTTTCCAGCGAGCCTTCGCAGATAACCGCAGGTATGGTCCTCCGATTGATGGAAGGGAGCCTCGCACCCGTTCCTTGTTTGGATGATGGGGCAGATTCCTGCAGCCGCTCGGGAGATTGCGACACGTTGCCCCTATGGAGCAAATTGCAGAAAGCGATCGACGAGGTGGTAGACAAGTTTACCCTTCAAGACCTGATCGACCGCTCCGACAAACCCCAGATAGGCATGTGGTTGTAACAACCGGTGTGCCTATTGCTCAGGAAACCACCACACCTTTCTTCAATACGATATTCGCGTACAGCGATTGTTCGCTGGTAGCTATGATCACATAGGCTTTTTTTGCCCTTTCATAGAATGCATACCGTTCGATCATGCCGAATTCTGTAAAATTGGGATCGCCCGACCTGGCTATGTTCCTGTAGGTTTCCCAAATCGGAGTCGCGACCGTATCTCCAGGAATCTTCTCCATAAGAAACGCGTTGGCCTCGTATTTGTCCAGGGGAAACACCTTCAGCAGAGCCTCGAGGATTTCCGGAACCCCCAAGCCGTCGAGACGGACCAGACGTTGCGCGCAGGATGCGGCGGGAAAATTGCCGTCCCCGATCACCAACTCGTCGCCATGACCCATTTCCATAAGGATCTTCAATAATTCGGGACTCAACAGCGAAGGAATATTCTTCAACATGACTATCTCTCCTCCCACCGGCAGGTGGTAAATAATGATTGCGTTATCTGGGACTCCATGCGATACTAGAGTCGATGTAAACGATTACACGGACCATATCACTGTTATAGTATATACCATAGGAGGTGCCAAATGGCAAATGTTAACCGTATAAAAAACATAGGACCCGAACGTCGCTATGCCGACAATCTGCCAAAGATTGGAATTCGTCCGACAATCGATGGTCGACACCGGGGAGTAAGGGAATCGCTGGAAGACCAGACGATGAACATGGCCAAGGCTGCCGCAAAACTCATTACGGACAACCTCCGGCATACCACGGGAGAACCCGTGGAATGCATTATCGCCGATACCACGATCGGTGGCGTTGCGGAAGCCGCCCAGTGCCAAGCCAAATTCTCAAAAGAGCAAGTGGCCGTCACACTCACCGTCACCCCCTGTTGGTGCTATGGTACGGAAACCTTCGATGCGGATCCTTTGACAGTCAAGGCTGTCTGGGGTTTCAATGGTACAGAGCGCCCAGGTGCCGTGTATCTTGCCGCGGTGCTTGCAGCCCATGCGCAGAAGGGTCTGCCCGCTTTCGGTATCTACGGACGTGATGTTCAAGACAATAGCGATACGTCCATTCCCGAGGATGTTTCGGAAAAGATTCTTCGTTTTGCCCGTGCCGGAGTTGCAGTGGCGCGCATGAAGAATCGTTCGTACCTGTCTATCGGTGGTTGTTCCATGGGTATAGCCGGATCGATTGTCGACCAGGATTTCCTCCAAGCCTATCTGGGCATGAGGACCGAAGTGATCGATATGAGCGAGATCGCCCGGCGTGTCGAGGAAGAGATTTTCGATCCCGAGGAATTTGCCATGGCCAAACAGTGGGTCGCCGAAAATTGTACCGAGGCACCCGATACGGTGAATCCCCCGGAATGGCAACGTACGGAAGCACAACGGAAAGCCGATTGGGACTACTGTATCAAAATGGTCATGATCGGACGGGACCTCATGGTCGGCAATGAAAAGTTGGCCAAGCTGGGCTTTGTCGAGGAATCGTTGGGACGCAATGCCATAGCCGCAGGATTCCAAGGCCAAAGACAATGGACAGACCACTGGCCGAATGGCGATTTCATGGAGACCATGTTGTGTACATCCTTTGATTGGAACGGGATACGTGAACCCTTTATCATGGCCACAGAGAATGATTTCTGCAATGGGACCGCCATGTTGTTCGGGAAGCTGCTTACCAATCGGGCCCAGATATTCAGCGATGTGCGGACCTACTGGAGTCCCGAGGCGATAGAACGGGTGACAGGATGGAAGCCTGAGGGACGTGCGAAAGATGGATTCATCCACCTGATCAACTCGGGAGCGACCACCTTGGATGCCGCTGGACGCATGAAAGATACCGACGGAAATTCCATCATGAAGCATTTCTGGGAAATCACCCCCGACGATGTCGCGGCAACGCTCGATGCGACAGACTTCAGTGTTGGTAACGGGGGCTATTTCAGGGGTGGCGGCTATTCATCCACGTTCTTGACAACCGGTGAAATGCCGGTGACCATGAGCCGCTTGAATATGGTCAAAGGCGTAGGTCCGGTACTGCAACTTGCCGAAGGCTGGACTTGCGATATTCCCGATGCCGTCTTCGACAAGATCAACAAACGGACCGATCCCACCTGGCCCACGACGTGGTTCGTGCCCCGGCTCGAGGAAAACGATGGCCCATTCAAGGACGTCTATTCGGTCATGGCAGCTTGGGGCGCCAACCACGGGGCGATCAGCTATGGCCATATCGGTGCCGATCTGATAACCCTCTGCTCGATGTTGCGGATTCCTGTCTGCATGCACAACGTACCCGAGAGCCAGATTTTCCGTCCCAGCGCATGGAACGCGTTCGGTATGGATAAGGAAGGAGCAGACTATCGTGCGTGCGGTGCCTATGGTCCGCTGTACGGCAAGTATTAATCGGTTGTATCGACTGTAACGATGTAGGGCTTGTCGCGAAAGCGGCAAGCCCTTGTTTCTTTTCATCGACCTGGCAACAGGTATCTGTCAGCCGTTCACCACGTTCGTCGGATTACCATCGAGGAACGACTTCAGGTTGTTCACCGCTATGTCCATGAGACGTTGCCGGGATTCCTTGGGTGCCCATGAAATATGTGGCGTTATGATGCAATTGTCGAGCCCCAACAACGGGTTGTCCGCTTGTATCGGTTCGCTTGAGACGACGTCCAGGCCCGCAGCATATACTTTTCCGGATAGCAAAGCTTCACGCAAATCCTCTTCCACAATCAGGGGTCCCCGGGAATTGTTGAGGATGATTACCCCGTCCTTCATTCGTGAAATCGTCTTCTTGTTGACGAGTCCCTGGGTTTCCGGAGTCAACGGCGCGTGCAGGGAGATGACGTCGGCGTTAGCCAGCAATGTCTCCATATCGACATATCTGCACATATCGCTCTCCAAGGATTTGTTTGGATATGCATCGTACGCAAGGACCGGCATCCCAAAAGCCATTGCCAATTTTGCGACACTTTGCCCAATACGACCGAACCCGATGATACCAATTGTCTTTCCGGCCAACTCGATCAATGGATAGTCCCAGTAACAAAAATCGGGACAAGCACTCCAGCGCCCCTCATGGACAGTCTTGTTATGATGCCCCACGCGGTGGCAGATCTCCAACAGGAGTGCCATGGCGAATTGGGCTACAGCATCAGTTCCATATGTAGGGATGTTGGTGACCACTATTCCCTTTTTCTTTGCGGTGACCGTATCGACCACATTGAAACCGGTAGCCAAGACACCGATATACTTGATCGATGGACAAGCCTCCATCGTCTCCGCATCCAACGGCACCTTGTTGGTGACAACGATTTGGGCATCGCCTATCCTAGCAACGATATCTTCTTTGGTGGTCCTATCGTACACCGTGACACTACCAAGTTTTTCAAAGCCTTCCCAAGACAAGTCTCCCGGATTCTCGGTGAATCCATCCAAAATCACAATCTTCATATACAAACCTCCACAATGGTTACACAATGATTTGCTTCATATCGCCACAACGATAGCATGGATTCATCCTTTTGGTCTTCAGGTCTTCTCTTCTGTCCTATCGGTTGCCGGTGGAGGATCGATGGAAAGACTGCTTATCTCCCGTCTCCAACTCTCGGTCATCGGTATATCCAGGGCTTTGAGGGAACTTTCCAATTGCTCAAGGTTCCGTGCGCCTATCAAAGGGGCGGTGACTGCGGGATGTGACATGACCCATGCTATAGCGAGCGCAGAAGGGGTCACTCCCTTCTCCTTGGCGTGTGCAACAAATGCATCGGCGATCGTATAATAGTTATCATCGTTGTAACGGCCCTTATACCGTTGGCTCGAACTGATCCGACCTTCGGCATTCCTGTTGTTACCGCTGTATTTGCCTGTCAAGAGTCCCGCTCCCAGTGGGCTATAGGTTATGACGCCAAGATTCTCAGCCTGGGCAAGGGGTAATATTTCCACTTCGGCCTGCCGTTTCACCAGATTGTACATCGGTTCGATACAGGCAAAGGGTGCCAAGCCTTCCTTGGCTGAAATGCCCAAACACTTCGCGATCTGCCATGCCGCGGAATTGCTTATCGCGGGATACACAATTTTTCCTTGTCGCTGCAAATCATCCAATGCACGGAGTGTTTCCTCGAATGGAGTCTTCGGGTCAAGCTTATGCAAGAAATACAAATCGATCCTATCTGTCCGCAATCGCTTCAGGCTCTTCTCGACCTCGATCATGATATATCTACGCGAGAGTCCACCGTCATTCGGGTTCCCCCATCTTGGAGTTCCTACCTTCGAGGTGATGACAACTTCATCCCTGCAGTCTTGTATCAACTTTCCGAGAATTTCTTCAGATTCGCCATCCCGTTTGTCCCCATAGATATTGGCTGTATCAAAAATATTGATTCCCGCATCCCTGCATCTGTGGAAGAGGCGTTTGCTCATGGCCTCATCGGCTTCGCTCCCGAAAGTCATGGTTCCGAACCCCAATGTGGAAATCTGGATTCCCGTCTTGCCCAATACTCTATATTCCATACCATTCACCCCTTACGGTTTTAAAATGAAAGGTTCCTTCGGTCACCTCACGTTGCCTGCACTCGCTCGGAAGAGTGGACCACTTCGTGGTCCCTCTCCCCTCGCTTCGTTTG
>ENA-OSEO01000769-OSEO01000769.1-sediment-metagenome-genome-assembly--contig:-NODE-769-length-73102-cov-5.924724_pt1 | contig 73102 bp, 74 predicted proteins | sample MGYA00237883_ERZ534232 | MGnify/ENA metagenome assembly ERZ534232
AAGGCCATCGACGAATCGCGCGGTGAAGTGCGCCGGATGATCGAAAACTGCGAGCACGCCACCGGCGTCACCACCCTGATGACCGGTTACTGCCTGGAAGACATCGCCAAGGGCATCGACTGCTACGCCGAACCGCAGCCCATCGGCGTATTCGGCGCCATCGTGCCCTTTAACTTCCCGGCCATGGTTCCCTGGTGGTTCCTGCCCTACGCCATTGTTTCCGGAAACACCTTTATCGTAAAGCCCTCCGAACAGGTGCCCATGACCCAGACCAGGATATTCGAAGTCATCGAAGACGCCGGGCTCCCCGAAGGCGTGGTGAACATGGTTCACGGGTCCCGCGACGTGGTCAACGCCATGCTCGACCACCCGGACATTGAAGGCATTTCCTTTGTGGGCTCCACACCCACGGCCAAGTATATCTACGAACGATGCGGCGCCACCGGCAAACGGGTGCAGGCGCTGGGCGGCGCCAAAAACTGCGTCGTGGTCATGCCCGACGCCGATCTGGACGCGGGCCTTCCCTCGCTGATCACCTCCTTTTACGGTTGTTCCGGCCAGCGCTGTCTGTCCGGCTCCATCCTGGTGGCGGTAGGCGACGCCGCGGGTCCGCTCAGGGAAAAATTCACGGCCGCGGCGTCAGCCCTGCGGGTTGGCGACGGGTTGGACGAAAAAACCCAGATGGGTCCGGTGGTCAGCGCCGCGCACAAGCAGCGGGTGCTCAATTACATCGAACACGGCATCCAGGATGGCGCCGACCTCGTCCTGGACGGACGCGATTTCAAGGTCGACGGTCTTGAAAACGGCTTCTTTGTGGGCCCCACCATTTTCGATAACGTAAAACCGGATATGAAAATCGCCCGGGAAGAAATCTTCGGCCCGGTGGTGAGCACGGTCCACGTAAAAAACCTCGATGAAGCCATCAACCTTGTCAACTCACGCGGCTTCGCCAACGCCGCCTGCATATACACCAACAGCGGGCCTGCTGTCCGTGAATTCAAGTATCGCGTCAAACCGAGCATGGTCGGCGTAAACATCGGTATCGCCGCTCCCATGAGCTTCTTCCCCTTCGGAGGCGCCGGCGACTCACTGTTCGGCGACGTCAAGGGACACGGCCGGGAGATCTTTCAGTTCTTCACCGACAACAAGGTAGTCATTCAGCGCTGGTTCTAAAGTGCAAGTAAAGAGCGTGGTCCGCGCGCTTCCAACGGCGCGGCTACGCTGACGGGAGCCCTTTCGATGCCATTGGAAAATTTCGGGAGCATACTTACCTTCGCCGCCCAGATGGAGGAGTTGGACAGCGCCTTTTATGCGGCCGCGGCCGCCAACCCCCATTGCGCGCAGCACAAAAGTCTTTTTGCGGAGCTTGCGGATAAAGAGAAAAAAAATGAAAAAAACCTGTTGCGCGCTCGCCGTGAAAACGTTACTGAAATGATTTTGGAACCGATCAAGGACTTCACCAGAGATCCCTTTGTGGCCGACCGCGAGGGCGCGGAAAATATGAATCTGCAGAACGTGCTCGACGCGGCGGTCAAAATCGAAGCAAAAGCGTTGGATTTTTACACCCAGGCGGCGGAGAAGATTAAAGCGCTGCCCGAGATCTCACGCACGTTAAAAACGCTTTCCAAAAAGCGGGCGCAAAACCTGGAATCCTTGAAATCAGCCGCTGCTTAAGAAGCGCCCGTACTTGTTTATTTTATTGGACACTACCGTTTAAACAGCTTTATTTTGGGCTTTTACATTGTATACAGGGTACAGGATACCGATCCTGCCAACGCTTGTACGGTAGTTACTATGTCACATAATTTCAACTGGTTATGTCCGCATGAATGAAAACATCCAGATAGTTCTCGGAATCATTTTTCTCATTGTCGTCTATATCCTGACCCGCGTTCTCATCATGCGCAAAATGAACAGGATCGCGAAATTCATCGTGGACGACCTTAAAAACCGTGGCGCGATAGACGAGCAAACTTCCGTGGCCCTTCCTTACGCTAAGGCAAAAGCGTTCAACATAGGCATGAGAGACTACAAGCCCAAGACGCTGGAGTCTCTTATACAGAATGGCGTTGTCGGCAAGGCCGGCGACGACAAGTACTATTTAAAAGCGGTCGAACCACAAACCTAAGGAAAGGAGGAAAACAAAAAGGGATTTAAAGGCCCACGTCCCGTTTAAAAACCCTTTAAAACACTCAAATTAATTTTTCAAAGCGACACCTTTAACTATTTCGTCCAAAAGGGGAATCATCAATGAAAAAATTCGCACTCATTTGCCTGGTATGCTTTATCGGTTTAGGCCTTGTTTGCGCCAAGGTAGCCACGGTATCCGCGGCGGACAAAGCGGAAAAGCAGGAAAAATTCGGCGTGGATAAGCGCGCGGAAGAATGGAAAAACAAAAAGTGGGAAACATCAGATAAGAAAATCCGTTGGCGTATGAGCGATCCCTGGGGCGGATTGTTGTTTCACGACATCGCCATTCACTTTGCCGACAGCGTGCGCGCGGCCAGTGGCGGCAGGCTGGATATAAAGGTTTATCCCACGGGCGCCATCGTCGCCGCCATGGAGATTTTCGACGCGGTGAGCAAGGGCACGCTGGACTGCGGTCATTCATGGCCGGGATATTGGAAAGGCAGAAATGAAGCGTTTGTGGCCTTTGCGTCCGTGCCGTTCGGTCTGGACTACGAAGGCTACAACATTTGGTACTACGAGCGGGGCGGCGACCAAATGTTGATGGACCTGTACGGCCAGTACAACATGGTGGGTCTCTTCTGCGGCAACACCGGGCAGGAACTGGGTCTGTTCTCCAACAAACGCGCCACCAAGATGGCCGATTTCAAGGGCATGAAAGTAAGAACGCCCGGTTGGTACATGGATATTCTGACCCTTCTGGGCGCGTCCGTAACTCCTCTGCCGGGCGCGGAAGTATACCTGGCCCTGGAACGCGGTATTATTGACGCGGCCGAATTCTCCAATCCGGGCACCAACTACCCCATGGGCTTTCATGAAATCACCAAGTATGTGATCGAACCCGGTGTGCATCAGCCCGGCTGCCAGCTCGACCTGTTCATCAACAAAGATAAATGGGAAGCGCTGCCGGAAGACCTGAAAGCGGTCGTGAAGATATGCGCCAAAGAGACGCAGTTGTGGAGCTACTCCTGGATGGAAAACCTGAACATCGACGCCATCCAAAAGATGGGCAAGAATGTCGAATACGTGCGCATGGATGACGAGACAATCGTGGAATTCGCCAAGGTATCGTTCAAGTATCTGGATGATCTGATGGCCAAATACCCCGACGTGAAAAAGGTTCTGGAATCTCAGGAAAAATTCAAGGAAGACTATGCCCAGTGGCGTGAAATGAGAATGGGCGTCACACCGTGGCCCAAAGAGATGGTCATAAAAGGCAAACTCTATCAATAAGCTTAAGACTATCGGCGCCCCCGCTTCGGCGGGGGCGGTTCGGCATGAAGGGTCTAGTATACTATGAGACGATTTGCGCAAGCTATTGACAGTCTTACTGAGCGTTCCGGACGATGGATAGCCCTGCTGATCCTTCCGCTCGTCTTTGTGGTCATGTACGAGGTCATCCTGCGAAAGGTTTTTCACGCCCCCACGCGTTGGGGATTCGAGATGACGGTGTATTTGTACGGGGCGCACTTTATGCTCGGTATGGCCTATACCATGTTGCACGACGGTCATGTGCGGATTGACGTGATCGTGCTGCAGATGCCCGAACGCGTGCAGTTGTGGCTCCGAGTCATCACCTTTATCATTATTTTCATCCCTTTTGTCGGCTGCCTGACCTACGCCTCGATCGATTACGCCGCCACCGCATGGATGTCGTGGGAACACAGCCAGACCGCATGGAAGCCGCCCCTCTACCCTTTCAAGACCGTGATGCCTGTGGCGGTGATTTTGCTGCTGCTGCAGGGGGTCTCTAATTTCATCCATGATATCCGTAGATTGAAAGGTTATGACTCATGAATCCGGAAACCCTCGCGCTGTTAATGTTCGGCACTCTGTTTATTACTCTGTTTCTTGGGCATCCGCTGGCTTTTTCACTGGGCGCGCTGGCCGTGGTCTTTGGCCTCATCGGGTGGGGCGGCGCGCCGGATGTGATCATCGCGATTTTCGCCAACAAAACATACGGAGTCATGGAAGATTATGTGCTGGTGGCGGTGCCTCTGTTCATATTCATGGCCCAGATGCTCGACGCCTCGGGCATAGCTGAAAAGCTGTTTCACACCATGCATGTGCTGCTGGGTCCCATCCGCGGCGGGTTGGCCCTGGCGGTCATTTTCGTGTGCACGATATTCGCGGCTTCCACCGGGGTGGTGGGCGCCACCGAAGTGGCTATCGGATTGCTGGCCGCGCCCGCGCTCATGAGCAGAGGGTATCACATCCCGATGGTGGCCGGTTCCATCTGCGCCGGAGGAACTCTCGGCATCATTATACCTCCCTCCATTATGCTGGTGGTCTACGGCAGTCTGGTGGGTATGTCGGTCGGTCAGTTGTTCACCGCGGCAATGATGCCGGGACTGCTGTTGTCGGTGTTGTATATGACCTACATCGCTGTGCGCTGCGGGATAAACCCCAAGCTGGGGCCTCCCCTGCCCAGAGAGGAACGCACTCACTCCTTTGGTGAAAAGGTCAACATGACGGTGCGCTCCATCATCCCGCCAATCACCCTGGTCGTCCTGGTGCTGGGGAGCATCGTGGGTGGAATCGCAACCCCCACCGAAGCCGGTGGAATCGGGTGCGCGGGCGCGATCATATTGGCTCTTTTGTACCGCAGGCTCAGGTGGAGCGCCGTCAGCGACGCTGCTTCGGCCACGTTACGGACCACCTCCATGGTCATGACCCTGTTCCTGGGCGGCAACGCCTTCCAGTCCATTTTCATGGGACTGGGCGGGGGAGACGCCATAACGGACATGCTGTTGGGTCTGCAAGTAAGTCCTTATGTAATTCTGTTCATTATGATGGGCTGTGTCTTCTTTCTGGGTATGTTCATCGATTGGCTCGGTATCCTGCTGATCGTGCTGCCTATCTTCACACCTATCGCAATGGAGTTGGGGTTCAACCAGTTATGGTTCGCCACACTCATATGCGTGAATCTCCAGATGGCCTTCTTGACGCCGCCATTCGGCTATTCGCTGTTTTACCTGAAAGGCATCGCGCCGCCTGAAATGACGATTATCCATATTTACCGGGGCGTCATTCCCTTTATCGCGCTCCAATGGCTGGCGCTGATTATCTGTATTGTGTCTCCCGGTTTCGTGCTCTGGTTGCCCAGAATCCTTTTCGGCTCCAATATCACCGGGTAACCAGTCCGAGAGCGTCATAACGGATCATGCGGCCCGACCCTCTTCACGGCGGCCTTCTTTGACCTTGAAGCATAAGAGCGCGTGACAGGGAGTGTTTTTATGCGCCTAAATGAGCCGGTGGGGAGTTCTGGTGTTGCCGCATGTTTAAATTAATGGTAGGTTTCGTGAATAAACCGATGGATGGTGGCGATTGAAAACGGAAAGGAGATAGAATGGCTATCATTACTATTTCTCGCCAGGTGGGGAGCAACGGAGACGAGATCGCGGCGCTTGTGGCCAGAAAATGCAAACATCAACTGGTTGGCAGGGATGAAGTTCACAAACTCGCTCAGTCCTGCGACGCCGGCTTCAAGGACGCGTGCGCCCTCTACGAGAAAGAAACCCAACCGGGTTTTTTTGAAAGACTTTTTTTTAATAACCCCTCCTACACGAGTCTCTTTGAATCCCTGAATTTTGAATTGGCGAGCAGGGGCGATGTGGTTATCCTCGGCCGTGGGGCTCAAGTAGTGCTGAGGGACATGCCCGGCGTTATCAAGGTACGGATCGTGGCCCCCACACGACTGCGCATCCAACGCGTTTCCCAGAAGCATAAGATCGATATGGGGCACGCCGCGGAGTTTGTGGATAAATACGACCATCAGCGCAAGTCCCTTATACGCACGCTTTTCGACAAGGATTTGAGAGACTGGGGCTTATACGATTTAATTATCAACACCGCAAACTTCATCCCCGACGCGGCGTCTGAGATAATTTGCAAGGCCATAGACGTGGCGCACTACGAGCATACACAGGAAGCCCTCAGGGCGGAACTGGACCGAAGAGCTTTCGCCAAACGCGTGGAAAGCGCCATAAAGAAGGAAGTCGTTACTTCTCCTTACCGAGACATCACCGTAAGCATCGATCCGGAAAACAATGTCACGCTCAACGGATATGTCCAGGACAAATTAAGCAGAGACCGGGCCGAAAAGATAGCGAAGAAATTCGAGCGGATTAAGAGCGTGAATAACGAGATCAGGACCACCGAACTGAGCTACTGATCCATACTTTTCACGGTAAAACCGTCCACCTGGCCGCTGAACAGCCAGGACGGGGATAATCCCCGGGCCATTTTACACAATCCGTTTTAGAGAAAACCCGTTTACACATAATCTTTACCTGAAGACAGCAGGCCGCGCGGCCGCTGTCTTTTTTTGTGACCGCACGCGCCTTTTAACAGAATGTGGCTGCTGCTTTTACTCCGAAATAGTGTTTCCCAGGTGCGCAAGGAATAGTGCGGGGGAATCGCTTCCCCCGCATTACTTATCAATCCTCATCCTGGCCTTCTCCCAGAGGGAGAAGGAATCCATGTACTATTTTTCGGAGCTAACGGCATAACCATATAAGAGAAAAATTTAAGCAGGGCGGTGGCGGAAAACCGCGCGAATGATAATTATACAATCAAGCGATACGAAAGAGCGGAAAAGTCATTCAGTTCTTTAGGGAATTTGGCATTCTACGGACAGTGAAATTCGTCGGGAGGTGTATCCATGGCTCAACTGGTTATCGCAAAGAATGCAAACGGAATCGCGCTGGCCGCTGACGGAAAGGAACTGGACTTCAGTATAACAGGCGAAATACGTGAACAGAAGGTCAACCATCTGATTCAACTTGGAAAATCAGCCGCCATACTGGCCGGCGGCGCGCCTGACAGCGTGGCCATGGCCGAAGCCCTGAAAAGCTTTATAGCCGAAGAAGGACTCAGCGATATAAAGGACATCTACGCGGCCGCCCTGCCCCTTCTGGCCTCCGAGTACGACCGATATATGAGGAAGAGCTGTGAACTGCTTCCGGTTGATCCCCTGCGCCATGTGTACTTCATTCTGGCCGGCTATTCCCCTTCAGCGGGAGCGGACCAATTCCACGCCTATCTTATATGGACCAAGAAAAAACTGCCCCAACTGGATGGGGATGAGATCGAAGTGGCGTACAGCGTGCCGAGGCGCATCACTTTGGAGCTGAAGCTCAACAAGCTCTGCAAGGGGAACGCGTCACTGGATGAGCTGCTGGCGGAGGCAAAAGCAGGACTGCTCAAGTTGGGAGAGCAACAGGAGGAAATAGGCCCGCCCTATCAGTTTGCGGCCATCGACGCGAAGGGCGTCGCATTGACTTCCTGAGGCGCGCGGGCGGCATGCTGTCGCGACGCCTCTTTAAAAAAAAGCCATGGTCATTGACCATGGCTTTTTTAATGTTTAAACATTATTTTATACTATGTTTGGAGGATACGATGCTCGGTTTAGACGACTTGCGCGACGATGAAAATTTACTCAATGAGATCGATTGGAGCATGACCCCGGAAGAGGCGGTGACGCTTTACCTTGAATGGGGGAATAACTGGTCCCACGGCAGAATGGTAAAATCCAAAAACGACGTTTCCTACTACTTTGTAGTGAATACGTGGGAAAAACCGGCCAGGATCTATCTGATCCGGAGGAATTCAGAGGAAGCCGTGGAACTGGCGGCCATTGATATTCCCGAATCTCTGCGCAAAAGCTTCCTTGAATCCGTCGGCGGGCAGCGGGGAGTGTTTTCCATTGACGATAACCTGCGGCGATGGCTGGTGGATCAACTGGGCGCTCACGGTACCGTTCACTGAATCGCGGCCCCTATCCGCGCGGACCGTAAGCAAGGGGGCTGTCGATAAAAGCGTGAAAAGGAATATTGCGGGGGAATTTCTTCCCCCGCGCCCCCTGCGGGAGATTTCTCGCTACGCTCGAAATGAGAATAATTGCGGCTGAAATAGTTCTGCTTTCGATAAGTTAAAGTTTTGAAGGTGAGCGTGGTCCCGACAATGTCGGGATTTTTCAAAAAGCTCCCTCCCATTTCGGCAGTACGTTTATTTATCACCAGCTTCAAAGAGAGAAAGAATTCTTTTGCTCCCTTTCGGAGCTAAGGAGTAGTCACCTTACTTAAAGAGGGACACGGCCCTTCCCGTTTTTTCATTTACGCGCGCACGCATGCGCTGTACAATGCGCTTTCACTAAAAATCACCCAAACCTGACCAAAGGCTTTATAAATATGCGCGCCGCGCCGCAGAGGCGCCGGAAACCACAGACGGAGGAGGAGTTCAGATGACGGGAACAAAAACAACCTATACCGTGGAAGAGTCAAACGCCTTTATGGAAACGTTCACCATCGAACCCACCGCTTCCGGTCCCTTGGACGGCCTAACGTTTGCCGTGAAAGACCTCATCGATGTGGCCGGCCATGTAACCTCCTGGGGAAGCCCATCCTGGCGCGACGCTCATACCAAAGCCTCGGTCAACGCGGTGTGTGTGGAACAGATTCTGGCGGCGGGGGCGACCTGCGTGGGAAAGACGGCCACGGACGAATTCACCTTCGGGCTTACCGGTGAAAACCATTTCTTTGGGACGCCCTTGAACCCCAAGGCGCCGGACAGAGCGCCGGGCGGTTCTTCCAGCGGGTCCGCGTCGGCGGTCGCGTGCGGTCTGGTCGATTTTGCCATAGGCAGCGACACCGGAGGTTCGGTCCGCGTGCCCGCCAGCAACTGCGGTGTCTATGGCTGGCGGCCGACGCATGGACTGATCTCCGTGGCCGGCGTCAACGTGTTTGCGCCCACCTATGACACCATCGGTATTCTTGCGCGCGACGCCGAGGTTTTGTCAAAAACCGCCGAGGTCCTGATTTCGTGCGACATCCCCACGGTTCCCGACGAGATCGGAACAATCCATTTGATTAAGGAAGCGTTTGAACTGGCCGATGAAAACGTGCGTCAGGCGATGGCCGCCCCGGTGAACATGATAAAGGAATTGTTTTCCGGGAAAACTCGGGAAACATCCCTGCGGGAAATTGACGGCGACTATGGCGCCGTGGGTCTGCAGCGCTGGTATGAATGCTATTACCCGGTGCAATGGGGGGAGATCTGGAGCTGCCTGGGCTCGTGGATAACCGACAACAAGCCGGAACTGGGTCCGCGGACCAAGATGAACTTTGAACTGACCAAGGGCATGGACAGAAAGACAATCAACGCCGCCGCGCGCCAGCGCGAGACGCTCTTTCGGCGGGTTTCGGGCGTGCTGGGGCCCTTCGATCTGCTGTGCTTTCCCACCTCCCCTGTTCTGGCGCCTATTAAAAACAGCCTGAGTCTGGATCGCACCAAGGGGGATTATTACCCGCGCACGCTGGCCATGACCTCAATTTCGGGCATTACCCGGACTCCTCAGGTGACCATGCCGCTGGCCGAGGTGGATGGAACGCCGATCGGGCTTTCGCTGCTGGCCAAATGCCACATGGACGCCTTTCTTCTGGCCATGGCCCGCGCCATAAGCGCGAAAAGCGGCGGAAAATAAATAAGACGCCGGATGCTATAAGTTATCTAACATACCGTCATATATAATCAAAAAAGCCGGCTCGTTTGCCGGCTTTTTTTGTTTCCGGCTCATTGCCCCGCCGGTCGGGCAAGCGCGGTCTCAGTAGCTTTGTTCGATCACCCTGATAAAGCGGTAGAGGGCGTCATTCAGGGGAGTCGGGACATCATGTTTTTGGCCCAACTCGATTACCTTGCCCGCGAACATTTCCACTTCGGTCTTTCTTTTCGCTTCCACATCCTGAACCATGGACGTTTTTCCATGCGGACCCAGGGTGAGCAGCGCCGAAAACCAGCTGTCTATATCCGTTTCCGCCAGGTCCACGCCCTCTTTTTTCGCCACAATCACCGCCTCGCGCATAGCCATTTTCATAAGCTCCTGGGCTTCCCGCGATTGCTGGAACGTTCCGTAGGGCGCCCGCAGGACGGCGGAAACCTGATTGATTCCCACATTGATCATGAACTTCCACCACAAGGCGCGGACCATGTCTTCGGGCGTCTCGTGATTCAAACCCGCCCGGTCGAACAGCTCCTGTACCCGCCGTACCTTTTCGCTTATGACTTTATTCTTTTTCTCTCCGAAAATGATTTTTCCCGTCGAGGTGAGGGATACGCGGTTGCCCTCCTTGACCGCGTCAATGGCCACGGCGAGCGCGTACAGTACCTTCTCCGGGCCGAACGCCTCCTCCAGCCGTTTTTCGCTGTCAATACCGTTCATGACGGACAAGAGCAGCGTATGCCCGCCGACGCTGTTGCGCATGTCCCGTATGGCCTGGCCGAGCTGATGATGCTTTACGGCCACCAGTATAAAATCCGCCGGGGGGACTTCATCGGAGGGGCGGATAAGAGCGAAATCATAGCGCTTGCCGTTGACCTCCAGACCGCTCTCCTTTAAGCGGTCATAGCGGGCGCCGTCGGCCACGAGAAAGGTGTTCTCCTTATCCAGCTCAAAGAATCTGCTTGCGTAGAAAGAGCCCATGGCTCCCGCTCCCATTACCACTACCCTCTTAATCGGTGTCCCCATGCGGTTGTCCCTCTTGTCTCTCGTTTATTTCCGGAATTTGGAATTTAGGAAGATCAAGCATCCAGTATTCAAATTTAACAAAAAATATTCTTCAACGCCACCGAACACTGCGCGTACGCCGATCCTCGAGCGCGACGAGGCCCCGCGTATTCTCCGGAATTCCGCGCGCGGACCCGGGGCGTGGAACGTCTCTTGTGATAGACTTTTTATAAGTTGTTATGATAATAAAACAAGTCCTTGCGCGGTTGAAGCGACGCGGCCGTCTTTGCCGTTTTCCTGTTCGCGCTTCAAAAGCGTACAAGAAATCCACGATCCTAACCCATTCCGGAAATCCTTGCGGGCCGTCATGAAAGGTGAAAAAAACATGAAAGAATTCACACGCGAACAGCAGGAAGCGCTTTCTTCCTTTGTTGAACCGGGACGATTCTCCACGGGACAGTCCTATCGCGAACTCCACTTACGCGACATATCGTCGCACATCGGCGTCTTGCCCGCGGGAGTAATCTGGCCAATCACCACCGAAGAGGTTTCGGAGATTCTGAAATGGACCTACGCCAATGACGTTCCGGTCACCCCCTGGGGCGCGGGAACGAGCACCGAAGGCAATCCCGTTCCCACCAAGGGAGGGCTGGTGATCGATCTGACGCAAATGAACGCCGTTCTCGATATCCGCCCCGACGATCTCCAGGCCGATGTGCAGCCGGGATTATTGCGCCGGGAATTGAACCGGCAAACCGGCCGGCACGGTCTGTTTTTTCCGCCGGACCCCGGGGCCGACGCGACCATAGGAGGCATGATCGCCAATAACGCTTCGGGTGTGCGCACGATCAAGTACGGCGCCACCAAGGATTATATCATGCAAATGACCTTTGTCCTGCCCGACGGGGAAGTCTTGAAGGTTGGCTGCAAAGCGGGCAAATCCTCTTCGGGCTACGACCTGACCAGGCTGTTCATCGGATCGGAAGGCACCCTGGGAATCGTAACCGAGGCCACGGTTCGTCTGGCGGGTGTTCCAGAGCACCATCTCGCGGCGACCATCACCTTTCCGAAACTGGACGACGCCTCCAAAGCCGTGGCCATGATAATCGGCGCGGGCCTGGAACCGGCGGCCCTGGAATTGTTGAGCCCCCCGCTGATTCAACTTATGAACCGCGAAAACAAGCTGGGGTTGGAGGAAGTTCCGTCCCTGTTCTGCGAATTCCACGGCATAAGCGACGCGGTTCTGCAGGAAACGGCCAGCCTTACCCGGGAAATATGCGAACACTGCGGAGGATCGGACTTCAGGTTCGGCGTTTCAGAGGACGAGCGCAACGAATTGTGGCGGGCCCGGCATGACGCGTGGGAAACCATCCACCGGGCGCATCCGGGAAAGGATACGTTGATCGTGGACGCCGCGGTCCCCATTTCCCGTTATCCCGAGATGGTCGTGTTCGCTCAAAAGCTGGTGGACGAAAAGAACGCCATCGGATATGTGTTCGGCCATGCGGGAGACGGAAATCTTCATGTGGTGATGGAGGGCGACCCCAAGGACGAAAAGGAATGGTCGACGCTGGAAGAGATAAATCATCAGGTCGTACAGCGGGCGCTGGAGATTGGGGGCACCTGCACCGGCGAGCACGGCGTGGGGATCGGCAAGCGCAAGTTTATGGAGATGGAACACGGCCGCAGTCTTCAGCTCATGAAGCGCATTAAAGACCTGATCGACCCCAAGGGCCTGATGAACCCCGGCAAGATCTTCAGCTAGCCTCAAGGCTCGGAGCCCTTGGGCGGGTCCGGCAAAAGACGAAATATATTTTTATGACGCGGGGAAGGTTCAGCCGGCCAGGACCTTCCCCATTTTTCGAGCGTTTTTGATGAGCTTCGAATCCTGCTCCAGGGTGTCCTTGTCCTCCACGGAATAGGCGCCGATGGTCCCCCGGTAGTTCATCTCGGTGAACATGGCCACACGGTTCATCATCATCACTAGCAGATCGGCTCCGTCAAACGCGTCCCCGCCCGCGGTGGTGACCAGGGAGAGCCCCTTCCCTTTCATGCAGCTTCTGTACGTTCCCGTGTCTTCGTCCAGCTTTACAAAGGAAAAGAAACGATCGATAAACAGCTTGGTCTGGGCGGAGGGTCCGAACCAGTACACCGGCGTGGCGATTATGACTTCATCGGCCTGCTGCGCGGCTTTCAGAAATTCCTGCCCATCGTCTTCGATGGCGCATCCGAACTCTTCGCGTTCACGGCACTTGAAACAGGCGATACAGCCGCTTACGTTCTTTTTGTTGGCGTCGTAAACTTCCACTTCGGCGCCCGCCGAACGCGCGCCTTCGACAACCTGGTCCAGCAAAAAGCCGGTGTTGCCCTGCTTTCTGGGGCTTCCCAACAATGCGACGATCTTTTTCATGATCTTCCCCTTTGGATGAATGGCCTGAAACCGTTAACGTCTATTCCAGACAGCTTTTCAGCGCTTCCCGTAATGTCCGTTTTGCGTCGTCGGGAACGGTGACCGTCCTGCTTCCTTTCAACAATTCGATGGTTTTTTTTATGGATTCCATGCAGGTCCCGCAATTATGGCACTCATTGAGATGCTTCTCGACCATCCTGCAGGTTTCCTCGGAGCACTCGCCGTCCAGGTACTCCTGCATTTTCTCTATCATTTCCCTACAGTTAGGATCCACTGTGCGGTCCTCCGAATTGTTCCTGAATCTTGTTGCGCAAAAAAATTCTTGCCCGATGGAGCCTCGTTTTTACCGAAGCCTCGGAAATTCCCAGAATCTGGGCCACCTCCGACGTATTGAATTCTTCCATGTCCCGCAACAAAAAAACCTGACGATATTTCGGGGGAAGCTCCTGCAGGGAATTGGTAATGAACTCGGTCAATTCCTTGTTCATCAGTTGTTCAGCGGGCGTGGAGAGCCAGCCGGGTTTCTCTTCGCTGGATGGGTGATCGCCCGGAAGCAGTTCTTCCCAGGACAGCTCCACATCCGGTTGATGTTTTCTTTTGCGCTGCTTTTTCAGGCAGGCGGTGGACGCTATCCGGTACAGCCAGTTTTTGAACCGCGTTTCGCCCCGGAAGGTGTCGAGATATCTGAATACGTTCAGGAACGTGTCCTGCAGCAGATCCTTGGCGTCCTCGGCCTGGCGGCACATCTTCACGCCGAAATTATAGATCTTGGATTCGTACCTGTTCAGGATTTCTTCAAAAACTTCCTTATCGCCGGACTGGTAGAGCTGAACCAGCTTTTCGTCGCTCTCTTTGCTTAGATTCATGGTGTGGATACTATGCGCCGGGGCAATATCTGTCAACGTCTTGAAAACCCTTCAGCGCCCTATTATCATTGAAAAATGACGACAATAACTCAAAATATCAATCGGACTGAGCAGAGCGCATGTCCGCCGCATGCGCTGGACATGTCCTTGGACGAACTGCAGGTCTTCATGACGCGAATCGGTGAGCCCGCTTACCGGGGGCGTCAACTGTTCGGATGGCTGCACGCGCGCGGAGTGTTTGACCTCGAAGCCATGACCGATTTTCCCAAAACAATGCGAACCATGCTGGGGGACAGGCTGCGGGTTTTTCTGAACCGGCCCGAAAAGACGCTTGCCTCCAAGGACGGGACCAGAAAGTTCCTTTTCCGGCTGGATGACGGCGCCTGCGTGGAAAGCGTGCTGATACCGAGTTCCTCGCACGCGACGCTCTGCATCTCGACCCAGGTGGGCTGCGCCATGGGATGCGCGTTTTGCCTCACCGGCAGGCAGGGGCTCACGCGCAACCTGTCCGCCGCCGAGATCGTCAACCAGTATCTGGCGGCGCGCGCGACCCTCCCCGATGACGGCGCCATACGGAATATCGTCATGATGGGCATGGGCGAGCCGCTGGCAAATTACCGGGAAACCGTAAAAGCGCTGCAAATCCTGACAACCGAAGGGGGCGCGCAGGTGGGCCGGCGACATATAACCGTATCCACCGTGGGGCTGGCGCCGGGTATCCGGAGACTGGGCGCGGACCTGGACGTCAATCTGGCCGTGTCGCTCAACGCTCCCAACGATGAACTCAGGTCCCGCCTGATGCCGGTGAACGAAACCTATCCCTTATCGGAGCTGCTGGCGGCCTGCAGAGCGTTTCCGCTTACCAAGGGGCGCCGGATCACCTTTGAGTATATCCTCATGCGGGACGTGAACGACTCGCCGGCCCACGCCCGCCAATTGGCGAAGCTGCTGCGCCCGGTCAAGGCCAAAATCAATCTGATTCCCTTTAACGAGCATCCCGGCGCGGACTTCAGTGAGCCCTCCGCGGAAACTGTGGAGGCCTTCCAGCGGGAACTGGTCAAACTGCATTACACGGCCATAATCCGGAAGAGCATGGGGCGCGATATACTCGCCGCGTGCGGTCAACTGGCGAGTAAAGACAAAAAAACTTGACAGTAATCCCCTCTACTTATACAAAACTCTTTTGACTCTTTTTACGAACGGAGCGCCGCGATGATCGACTTTAAGAAGGGAAACGGCCTTGTTCCCGCTATTTGCCAGGATTACGAAACAGGCGAAGTCCTCATGCTCGCCTATGTGAATGAGGCGGCCTGGGAAAAAACGCTGGAAACCGGCGAGGCGCATTATTGGAGCCGATCCAGAAATGAACTGTGGCATAAGGGCGGCACATCCGGGCACGTGCAGAAAATCCGCGAACTCCGTATCGATTGCGACCGCGATACCATACTCTACAGAGTCGATCAAATCGGCGGCGCGGCCTGCCACACCGGCCATAGAAGCTGTTTTCACCTTGTGGTCAAGGACGGCCAGGCGGTTGAAGTCGGAAAAAAAGTATTCGATCCCAAAGAGGTATATAAAAAGTGAGCAAACTGAAACTCGGCATTCCCAAGGGAAGCCTCCAGCAAGCGACCATGGAATTGTTCAAGAAGTGCGGCTGGAACATAAGCGTAAACGAACGAAGTTACTTTCCCGAAATAAACGATGAACAGATTGAATGCTCCATCTGCCGGGCCCAGGAAATGTCCCGATACGTGGAAAACGGCACGCTGGATGTGGGATTGACTGGCCTTGACTGGATACTGGAAAACGAATCCAAGATCCACGTGGTGACGGACCTGTTCTATTCCAAAGTGTCCACCCGCCCCGCCCGGTGGGTCCTGGCCGTACCGTACGATTCGGAGATAAAATCCATCGAGGATTGCCAGGGCAAGAAAATCGCCACCGAACTGGTCAGTTTTACCCGGAAATACTTCGCGGAACGAAACATCGACGTGACGGTGGAGTTCTCCTGGGGCGCCACCGAAGCCAAGGCGGTGAACGGACTGGCGGACGCCATTGTCGAGGTCACCGAGACCGGCACCACGATCAAGGCGCACGGGCTGCGGATCATTCATGAGCTGATGCGTTCCAACACCCAGCTGGTGGCCAATCTTAAGTCATGGGAGGATCCCTGGAAGCGCGGCAAGATCGAACATATCGCCCTGCTTATGAAGGGGGCCCTGCGGGCTGAAAAGATGGTCGCGCTCAAAATGAACGTGCCCAAGGAAAACGTTGAAGCGATCATGGAAAGGCTCCCGAGCCTGAAGGCTCCGACTGTCGCCCATCTCTACAATCAGGAATGGCTTTCCCTGGAATCGGTCATTCAAAAAGAGACCGTGCGGGATATTATCCCCGAGCTCATTAAGTTGGGAGCGCAGGGAATTATAGAATTCGACTTGAACAAAGTCATTTAGCGCCGGGCAATCGGATCGAGTAAGCTATGGTATCTCGAAGAGCGCAGGAAATAAGTCCCTTCATGGCCATGGAAGTGCTTGAAAAAGCGCACACCATGGAACGAGCCGGTATCGACATTGTTCATATGGAAGTGGGCGAACCCGATTTCGACACGCCCCCGGCGGTTAAACGGGCCGCCGAAAAAGCGCTGAAGGACGGAAAAACCCATTACACCCACTCCCTGGGTTTGATTGAGCTGCGTGAGGCCATCGCCGAGCACTATCATGACACTTACGGTGTCGACGTGTCCCCGGACAGGATCGTGGTGACCTCCGGCACCAGCCCGGCCATGCTGATTCTGTTCGGCGCGCTGCTCGAACGCGGCGAGGAAGTCATCATCTCCAACCCGCATTACGCGTGCTATCCCAATTTCATCCGCTTTTTGGGCGCCGAACCCGCCTTTGTCAACGTATATGAGGAGGATGGGTTTCAATACCGGGAAAAGGCCATCAAGGAACATATGACCGAGCGCACCAAGGCTATCCTGGTGAATTCACCCTCCAATCCCACCGGGAATCTGCTCTCGCCCGAACGGATGACCAAAATTGTCGAACTGGGGCCCTACGTTGTATCGGACGAAATTTACCACGGCCTGGTCTATGAGGGAAAAGATCATTCCATTCTGGAATTCACCGACCGGGCCTTTGTGCTGAACGGCTTTTCAAAGCTTTACGCCATGACCGGCTGGCGGCTGGGCTATATCATCGCGCCGCCGGAATTCGTGCGGCCCATGCAGAAGATTCATCAGAATTTCTTTATAAGCGCCAGTTCGGTCAGCCAATGGGCGGGCATCGCCGCGCTGAAAGAAACCGCCGAAGATGTGAAGCGTATGCGCGATTTGTATAACAAGCGGCGCATAGAACTGATCAAACGATTGAAGGAGCTTGGCCTGGGCATCACGGTCGAACCGACCGGCGCGTTTTATGTGTTGGCCAACGCCAAGCATCTGTCCAATAATTCGTACGACCTGGCCTTCGACATTTTGGAAAAGGCCCACGTCGGCGTTACGCCCGGCATCGATTTCGGCTCCAACGCCGAAGGCTATCTCAGATTTTCCTACGCCACCTCGTTCGAGCGAATCAACGAGGGGCTGGACCGTCTCGCGAACTATCTTAAAGAGAATTATTAACGCGGTTCGGCGCGGGAACCGGTTGCCCAATCGACATTCGAGCGTTCCGGGACTCATTCTTTGCCGCTCATGGAGGCGTATGCCTGTTCCCGCCATTCATTCCGCAACATTCATAAAATCAGGGACAAAGGTCAGCCATTACCCCGAACATGAAGTCCCGGAAATCGCGTTCGCGGGCAGATCGAACGTGGGAAAATCGTCCCTCATCAATACGCTGCTCAACCGCAAAAAGCTGGTCAAAACCAGCTCGACGCCGGGCCGCACCCAGACACTCAACTTCTTCCTCGTAAACGAAACGCTTTGTTTTGTCGATCTTCCCGGATACGGCTACGCAAAGGTCCCCAAATCCCTGAAACAGAGCTGGGGTCCCATGATCCAAACCTACATCAGGGAACGCAAAAACCTGCGGGGGGTGGTGCTTATTCTGGACGTCCGCCGCACGCCCACGGAAGACGACCTGCAATTGTTCCGGACCCTGGGAGAAAACCAGGCGCCCACGCTGATCGTGGTGACCAAAATCGATAAGATTCCCCGGAGCAAACGGGCGGAATCTTTAAAAGTCATTCAGAAAAAGCTCGGTATGGAGGCTGAATTGACCACGTTTTCCGCGCGGACGCGGGAAGGCCGTCTCGAAATATGGGAAGCCATACAAGATCTCGTGGGCGGGGCGGTTTAGTTTTTGCCTGATTACCACGCCGCCTTCACGTCGAGTTTGTTGCGGCGCCCCCGGAATCAGGGCCGTTCAGTTTTCCGTGGGAACCGATCGTCTTTTTTGGCGAAAGTGTATTTTGGCGCGCTGGCATCGCGGGCAGGTCAGTTCAGTGGGTAAGGCGTCGAATTCCGTTCCCGGCGCATAGTTGGATTCCGGGTCCCCTTTCGCGGGCTCGTACTTGTATCCGCACGGACAGGCGTAGTATATTATTTTCGTAAGCGTGGCGCTCATATCGTTACCTCTTTCGGTTTAGGCCGAATCCACTTATATAAAGAAATAATTATTCATGAATGCCCAAAGTTCAATGGGACCGGGTTTTTTTATATAACCGATGGAGCGGAAAATTCCGGATTAGGGAGTTTTCCCTGTTTAACGCTCCAAAGCTCGGGACGCGGCGGCGTTCTTGCCGAGAAAGCGGCTTGACTTCGGCCTTGTTTTTTTTTAACATCTTGAAAGTGTATTTCATAATATAAAATATCGCGCATTAGAATTATGATCCTCTCTTCTCTCGATAAAAGCCTCACGCTTATAGAGGTGATGTCAAAGCATCCTTCCGGGCTCAGCCTCTCGGAGCTGACCGGTCTTCTGGGATACCCCAACAGCACCTTGCACCATATTCTGAGCACGCTCCGTTCACATGACTACGTGATCCAGGATCCCAAAACGAAAAAATACTCCCTCGGTTTCAGGCTTCTCACCATCGGCAAGTCGATTCTGGACAATATGGATATACGCCGGATTGCCCAACCTCACCTGCGGCGACTGTTCGAATTGAGTAATGAAACAGTGCATCTGGCTATTTTGAGAAACGGCATGGTCGTTTATATCGATAAAATCGAAAAGCAGGGTGGACTCTCGCTCGCCACGTACATTGGATACGCCACCCAGCCGCACGCGGCGGCGGGAGGTAAGGTGATGCTGTCCGAACTGTCCCATAAGGCGGTTCGGGACATGTACGGCAACCGGCCCCTGCAACGTTTTGCCCAAAATACCGTAACCGACATGGATCAACTTTTCCGTGAATTGGAAACCATACGGAAACAAGGGTATGCGATTGATGACGAAGAGTATTACGAGGGCGTCCGCTGTATCGCCGCTCCTGTCCGCGCGGGAGGGGAAATAGCCGCCTCGGTAAGCATAACCGGGTCTATTTTCACCATGACGATGGAGAAGATTCAAAACGAACTCAGACCCCTGATCGTTGAAACCACCGGAAAGATTTCTTCCGAAATGGTTTGGTAACATTCGCCATCGTCATTCAAGTATCCGGCATACATACACTTCTCATTATAGCCCGGCGTTACGGTATGTCCGTTGTCCGCCGGGAATATCGCGCGCGTATCGGCCCGCGCGACATGGCGCGCCGAATTCCGGGATTGGAATTGGAGGCGTACGGCATACGGAGACGCGTGACTCCTCAAGGTTATGAGGAATCCGCGAATGAAAAATACATCGAAATAAAAGGTGCTGGTATGAAGGAAATCAGAATTCATGGGAGGGGCGGCCAGGGTTCGCTTGTTCTGGCGCAATTTATCGCAATAGCCGCCCTGGAAGATGGAAAGTACGGCCAGGCTTTTCCCTACCTTGGCGGAGGTGGAGAACGCAGGGGAAAGGCCATCGAGGCGTTTTGCAGATTGAATGAGAACCCGATCAGGGTACGGTGCAAGGTCAACGAACCCGATTACGTCATCGTTCAGGACGCTACCATCATCGACGAAGAAGATGTAACCAAAGGGATCAAGAAGGCAGGGCTGGTGCTCATCAATACCGACCGGAAAGCGGAAGACCTGAAACTGGAGGGCGACTTCCAGATAGCCACCATTTCCGCCGAAAATCTCGCCCGGCAGATTCTGGGCCGCCCTATCATGAACACGGCGCTTCTTGGCGCTTTCGCCGCAGTGACGCATGAATTGTCGCTCCCGGCTGCGCTTAAGGCCGTGCGGGACCGCTTCCCCGGCGAACTTGGGGAGAAGAACGCGCGTGTCGTGGAAGAAAGCTACAAGCGGCTGGAGGAGGCCAGAGCATGAAACTAAACGTTGGAGCGGTCGTTAAAGGCAAAACTTCACTCAACTACCATACAGGCTCGTGGAGAAGCGAGAAGCCTGTAATCAAAATGGACGAATGCAAACGCTGCGGAACATGCGCGTTCGTTTGTCCCGACAGCGCGATCAGCCCTCAGCCGGAAGAAGGGCAAAAAAAGCCCATGTACGTGATCGATTATCGCTACTGTAAAGGCTGCGGGATATGCGCGTATGAGTGTCCAGCGGACGCCATAGAAGTTGTGCCGGAGGAGAAATAAATGAGCGCGATAAAAAACGCGAAGGTGATTGAAGGTTCCGAGGCGGTGGCGCTGGCGGTGGCGGCTTGCCGGCCCGACGTTATTTCCGCCTACCCTATCAGCCCACAAACGCATATTGTGGAAAATCTGGCGCGAATGGTGTCCGATGGCGAGTTGAAATGCGAATTCGTACGAGTCGAATCGGAGTTCTCCGCCGCAAGCGTCCTGGCGGGAGCGTCGGCCGCGGGAAGCCGAAGTTATACGGCCTCATCCTCGCAGGGCCTGCTCCTTATGACCGAAGTGTTGTACGCCTCCGTGGGGCAGCGGCTGCCCTTTGTCATCACCGGCGTCAACCGATCCATCTCCTCCCCCATCAGCATTCAGATCGATCAGCGCGACACCATGAGCCTCCGGGATTCCGGCGTGATTCAATTCTATGCGGAGTCGAGCCAGGAAGCGTACGACCTCCATATCGCGGCCTTCAAAATCGCCGAGGACCCCGGCATTCTTCTGCCGGTCATGGTTTGTATGGACGGTTGGGTGCTGACCCACTCCTATGAGCCCGTGGGGCTTATCGATGAAGCGCGTGTCAGATCGTTCCTACCGCCCTTCAGGCCGGTTGACTTCCTGACCCCCGAAGACCCCAAAACATGGGGATCGTACGCGGAAGCCGACATACAGATGGAAATCAACTATTCCGTGCACGACGCCATGCTGCGCGCAAAATCCAGGATGAAAGACATCTTGAGTGAGTTGAGCGAGATCTCGGGGCGAAATAACAACGGACTCATCGAAGCGTACCGATGCCAAGACGCGGAGATAATCCTGGTGGCCCTCGGTTCGGTGTGCGGTACCATAAAGGAAGCCATTGACGAGCTGCGCGAACGGGGGAAAAAGGTAGGTTTGGTAAAAATTCGCTGCTACCGGCCCTTCCCTTACGAAGACATTATGGAAGCCATAAAAGGCGCGAAGTTCGTAGGCGTGATGGAAGCGAACTTTTCCATGGGCTCGGAAGGCGCGATAAGCCTCGATCTCAAGGCAAAAGTGTGCAATCGCCCGAACATGCCGCTGGTCCTGGATTTCATCGCGGGCCTGGGCGGACGTGAGGTTAACAAACAGACCGTCGCCCAAATCGTTGAAAGGATCGAAACTTCATTCACGCAGGGTCAACCCTTGCAGGAGCCTGCCTGGGTAAACCTCAACAGCGAAATAGTGCCCTAGGCGGGAGGATATTATGGAAAACGTACAAACGTACCAACAGGATGAGCTGTTTGCTTCGGGTCATCGCGGATGCCCCGGATGCGGACTGGCCTTGGCGGTCCGCCATATTCTAAAAGCCACCGGCCCTGATGTGGTGGTGGTTACACCCACGGGATGCCTGGAAACCATATCATCTCCCTATGGATACTCCGCCTGGGGAGTGCCCTGGATTCATCATTTGTTTGAAAACGGGCCGGCGGTGGCCTCGGGAGTCGTGGCCGCGCTGAGGGCTCAAGGCCGCGACCATACCAGAGTGATCGCTATCGGCGGGGACGGGTCCACATTCGACATAGGGTTCGGCTCCCTTTCCGGCATGCTGGAGCGGGGTGACGACGTGCTCTACCTGTGCACCGACAACGCGTCCTATGGAAATACCGGCGGACAGCGTTCGGGCGCCACGCCGCTGCGGGCCGCGACCACGACGCATCCGGCCGGCGCCTGTTCCCTGGGTAAAACCGAACCCAAGAAGGATCTCCCGACCATTATAGCCGGCCACGGCGTCCGCTATCTCGCCACGGCTTCCATAGGGTATCTCCGCGACCTCCAGAAAAAGGTCAAGAGAGCCATGGAGTTCTCCGGCCCGCGATACATTCAGATCGATCAGCCGTGCACGTCGGTGTGGGGATTCCCCCCCAATATGACCATGGAAATCGCGCGTCTCGGCGTTAATTCCGGGCTTGTGCCTCTTTTTGAGATGGAAGACGGCCGGGTTATCAAGGTTCAGAAAATCAAGAAGCGGATCCCGGTGACCGATTATCTGAAACCTCAGAAACGTTTTCGCCACCTGTTCGCCGCCGAATGCCAGGCGGAAATCGAGCGGCTTCAGGCCATAGCGGATGAGAATATAGAAAAATACGGTCTTATGGGCAACGAGGGAGCGGAAGACGACCAATGATACTGGATAAATTTCGACTGGACGGTCTCGTCGCTATTGTTACGGGAGGCACCCAGGGATTGGGCAAAGCCATGGCCAAGGCTTTTGCCGAAGCCGGCGCGGATGTGGCTCTGGTCAGCAGGAAATCCAATCAGGAATTCCTGGATGAATTGAAGGCCCTGGGACGGCGTTGCATGCATTACCCGGCGGATTTGACCGACCGGAGCGTGACCAGGCGCGTGGTTCCGGAAATAGTCGCGGAGATGGGCAGGGTTGATATACTGGTGAACAACGCCGGATATATTTCCCGCACCGAAGTCGCGGAGTTTCCGGAGTCCGAGTGGGATAAGACAATCGAGTTGAATCTGAGCGCCACGTTCTTGCTCAGCCAGGCCGCGGGAAAACTCATGCTGGAACGGGGACGCGGCAAAATCATCAACACCGCCTCGATCCTTTCCTTTCAGGGCGGCCTGTACGTGCCCGCCTACGTGTCCACCAAACACGCCATAGTGGGCTTGACCCGCTCCCTGAGCAACGCATGGGCGCCGCACGGAATTAACGTGAACGCCATTGCGCCGGGCTTTTATGAAACCGACCTCACCTCGGCGGTAAAAAACGATCCTCAACGGGCCGCGGGCATCGTCGCCAGGACGCCCGCCGGAAGATGGGGAAATCCCGAGGAACTGGCCGGCGCGGCGCTCTTTCTGGCTTCCCCGGCTTCTGACTTTGTGCACGGGGTGGTACTCCCCGTGGATGGAGGATGGCTTGCCTGGTAAGCGAGATGAAGAAAGTCGCCGTAAAATTCTGCGGGGGATGTGATCCCACGTTCGATCGCGGCCAGTATTGGTTACGTATAAAGGAAGCTTCGGGGTCGCGCGTCGCGTGGGTTTCTCCCGACGATGAAGGCTACGACGCCGTGCTCGTTATCACCGGCTGCCCGACCGCTTGTCCGGTTGAGTACACGTCCTTTGATAAATCCTCAAAAATCGTAGTGATAACCGATGAAAAGGAAGGACCTGAAAAAATCATCGAAAAACTTATCACTTAGGAGATGTCATGATAAAAACCAAGGAAGATTACGTCCGTAGTTTAAAGGAACAAGGACACGTGGTCTATTACAATGGCGAACGCGTGGCGGATGTCACCACCCATCCCGCTTTCATTCCGCATATCAACGCCGCCGCCAAGACCTACGAGATGGCTTTGATGCAGGAGTATGAAGACATCATGACCGCCACCAGCCATCTCACCGGCAAGAAGATAAACCGCTTCACCCATATCCATCAATCGATAGAGGATCTTATTAAGAAAGTTCAAATGCTCAGGCTGATCAGTCATGAGACGGGAAGCTGTTATCAACGTTGTGTGGGATTCGACGCGCTTAACGCCACCTATATGACCACCTACGAGATCGACGAGAAACACGGCACGAATTACCATGCGCGCTTCGTCGAGTACCTCAAAATGATTCAGGAAACCAACAGGATGGTCGTGGGAGGCATGACGGACGTAAAAGGCGACCGTACCAAGGCTCCCCACGAGCAGAAAGATCCGGATGTGTTTGTGCATGTCGCGCAAAAGGAAAAGGACGGCGTCATTATACGCGGGGCCAAGGCTCACATGACCGGCGGGGCCAACAGCCATGAAGTGCTCCTGATGCCCACCCAGGCCATGCGTCCGGGCGACGAGGACTTCGCGCTGTGCTGCGCGGTTCCTCTCAACTCGAAAGGCATCACGCAGATTTTCGGGCGGCAGACCAATGAGGAGCGCAAGTTCGAAGGCGGATTGGATATCGGCAACCGCGAATTCGGACTGGTGGGCGGCGAAACCCTGATGATCTTCGAAGATGTATTCGTCCCCTGGGAACGGGTGTTCATGTGCGGAGAAATCGATTTTGCCGGCCTGCTGGTCGAGAGATTCGCCACCCTCCACCGCCAGAATTACGGAGGATGCAAGGGGGGCGTCACCGACGTTCTGGTTGGGGCCACCGCCCTGGCGGCCGAATACATGGGCACTGACAAGGCTTCGCATATCAAGGAAAAGATAGCTGAGATGATTCACCTGGCCGAATCGGTGTATTCGGGATCGGTGGCCTGCTCGGCCCTGGGTTCCAAAACCAGGAGCGGAGCGTACTATCCCGACCCCCTGCTCGCCAACTGCACCAAACACAACATTACGAGACACATTTATGAGATAGCCCGTCTGGCGCACGATGTCGCGGGTGGAATCGTGGCCACCATGCCGTTCGAGAAAGATCTGAGGCATCCTGAGATCGGAAAATATATCGAGAAATATTTGAGCGGTGTCGAAGGGGTTTCCACTGAAAACCGAATTCGTATACTTCGCCTGATTGAGAATATGACCGGCGGGACCGCCCTGGTCGAATCCATGCACGGCGCGGGCTCTCCTCAAACCCAGAAAGTAATGTACGGCCGTTTGGGAAAACTGGAAATGAAGAAGCAGATGGCCAGGAAGTTAAGCGGCATAAGCAATTAATAATTACTAGCGGCTAATGATCCGTACCCTTAGACTATCACAAATCACTGAATTCACTTGGTTACTACAATTTTTGTCGTTTTTTTTCCCATGGGCGAAAAAAAAGGTAGACAAAGCACTCCATTTTGTACAGGATTCAGTGGCGTATACAAGGGCAGTTCTAACAACCTAATCACATAACAAATAGGGAGGTTTCAAAATGAGGAAGCGTGTTTTATCGCTTGGTGTAGGTTTCCTGACGCTCTGTCTGCTTTGTGTCTTTTGCGCGCCCGCTGTTATGGCCGATGCGCCGACAAAAGAAAAACCGATTGTCTGGAAAGTGCAAACACCTTGGCCGCAGGCTCTGTGGCAGCATAAAGCCGCCCAGATTTGGGCCGATGACGTTGCGAAACTAAGTGGCGGAAGAATGAAGATTGACCTCTACTCCGCTGGTGAATTAGTGCCTGCCTTTGAAATTTACGACGCGGTCCGAGTGGGAACTTTGGACGCCGGTCACACCTGGGCCGGATATACCATTGGTAAATTCCCCGCTTGTACCATGTTCGCCGCCACCCCCGCCTTCATGGACCTTCTCGGATACATGACCTGGATGTACGCCGGCGGTGGTAAGGAACTGTGGCAGGAAACGTACGGAGACACCGTGGTGGTTATGCCCGCCGGTATGCTTTGGGCCGAAGGCGGCGGTTGGGCCAACAAGCTCATCGAGAAACTTTCCGACTTCAAAGGCCTCAAATACAGAACCGTTCTGATCTGGGGTCAGATTCTTTCCGAAGTCGGCGCCTCGGTTGTGACGCTGCCCGCCGGCGATATCGTTCCGTCTCTGCAGCGCGGCACGCTGGACGCGGCCGAGTTCAGCACACCCGTTACCGACCTGCCGCTTGGATTCTACGAAGTGGCCAAATACCAGTATTACCCCGGCCTTCATCAGATCGCCGGTTTCCTGGAACTCATGATCAACCCCAAGAAATGGGCTGAACTTCCCGACGACCTTAAAGAGGTTGTCAAAGGCGCCGCCGATGTCAGCGTAAACCGCGCCACGACCGGATGGCTTGTGGATGACTGCAAGGCGGTCCAGACATACAGGGAAAAAGGCGTGCAGATCAAAAAATTCCCCGCCGAGATGCAGCAGCAAATTCTGGAGCGTTTCGTAGAGAAATACAACGAGCAGAAAGATCCGATGTTTCAGAAGACATGGCAGTCCCAAAAAGATTTTCTCAAACTGTATACACCATACATGAAATTGCAGTCCGTTGACGCTGAAGTTGATGTAAACATGGTCAAGGAGATGAAAAAGTAGTCGAAAGACCGTTTACTTTGAGAGCAGGGTTTACTTCAGACATACAATAAAATGATGAAAGCCGTCCTAACTAAGGCGATTTGTTGGACGGCTTTCACACAATCAATGGATATCAAAGTATGGATACACTGAGAAAAATTGTACGGTTCATAGACGGCCTGAGCAACTGGAGCGGCAAAATCGTGGCGTGGCTCATCGTGCCGCTGGTTTTAGGCACGGTCTATGACGTGTTGATGCGCTATTTTTTCCAGGCGCCGACAAAATGGGCCTACGAGATGACATGGATGGAGTATGGCGCTTTCTTTGCTCTGGGGGGAGCGTATGGATTGCGGCATAATGTGATGGTGCGCGTCGATGTCATCTATAACCAATATTCGGAGCGGGCGCAGGCGTGGTTCGATACGCTCATGTACATTATTATTTTTTTTCCCCTCTATATCATACTCATCATATACGGAACCAAGTACGCCGCCTACTCCTGGAAAATCATGGAACACTCCTATGTAAGTTATTGGCAGCCCCCCGTATATCCCATTAAAACCATCATGCCCCTCGCGTTCCTGCTGCTTTTTCTGCAAGGTGTTGCTGAATTCATACGAAACGCGACGGTCGCCTTGCGAGGTAAGCCGCTATGAGTCCCGAACATTTAGCAGTGGTAATGTTTTTTTGCGTTCTGCTCGTGGTCATGAGCGGATTACCTCTTTACTTAGCGCTCGGCGGGCTTGGCCTCCTGTTCGGAATAATTGGAGGATGGGCGCCTCAGGTGTTCAGTCAGTTCACCAGCCGCATATTCGGCCTCATGTCTGATGAAGTGCTCCCCGCTGTTCCTCTTTTCGTTTTCATGGGCGCCATTCTCACCCAGTCGGGCGCCGCGGAAAGGCTTTTCAGCGCGCTCTACAGGGCGTTCGGCGGCTTACGAGGCGGCTTGGCCATCGCCACTATCGTCTTATGCACAATTTTTGCCGCGACGGCGGGAGTGGTCGGCGCCACCGAAACCGCCGTTGGACTCATGGCTCTTCCGGCCATGCTGAAACGCGGCTATAGCGTTCCTCTGGCCTGCGGCTCTATTTGCGCGGGTGGGACCCTGGGGATATTGATTCCCCCAAGCGTAATGCTGCTTCTGTATGGCCCCACCGCCGGCTTGTCGGTGGCCAAGCTCTTCATGGCTGCGGTTTTTCCAGGCGTCATATTGTCCGGTCTCTATATTCTCTACACCGTGGTGATTTGTCTCGTTAAGCCTTCCTATGGTCCCGCAATGCCCAAATCTGAGCGCGATATGCCCATGGGAAAAGTATGGCTTGAAATCGGCAAGTATATGATCCCCCCGCTGTTCCTGATCTTTGCCGTGCTGGGCACAATATTGATCGGCATCGCTTCTCCCACTGAGGCGGCGTCCGTGGGCGCGTTCGGAGCGGTTCTGGTGGCCATAGCCTACCGGAAATTCAACATGGGAGTCCTGTATGACTCCGCGATTCAGACGCTGCGTATTACGGTAATGGTAATGTTCGTGGCCGTCGGCGCGACCATGTTCAGCGGTGTGTTTATGGGTCTCGGCGGCGCAAAATTCATCGGAACAACCGTGGTGGGTTTTGCTTTTGGAAAGTGGGGAACACTCATAATCATGATGGCCGTAGTGGTTCTGTTGGGAATGTTCATAGACTGGATAGGCATCCTGTTTATCGTCATCCCGATCTTCACCCCTATCGCCAAGGAGCTGGGCTTTGACCCGCTGTGGTTCGCCATGCTCACCTGCGTCAATTTACAAATGTCCTTCCTGACACCCCCATTCGCCTATTCCATGTTCTATTTGAAAGGAATTGCGGGGGACGCTGTCACGATGGGACAAATATACAAGGGTGTCTTTCCCTTTATCGGTTTGCAGATATTAGGGTTGCTTCTGTGTATCTTCTTCCCGCCCGTGATATTATGGCTGCCGAGTTTGATGTAAGGTCACTCTCGTTTAGCGGCTTATCATAAAGTAAAAAAAAGAACCGTACGTGGCCCCTACGCAGCGCAGCGAGATAAGCCGGTGCGGTTCTTTTATAATTGGCCCGTAACAGAGGAGATTTGACATGGGATTCAAATATCACCATATGCATATCGTGTGCAGCGACCTTGAGCAAATGAAGCGCTTCCTGACCGACGATCTGGGCGCGGAATTCATCGAATATAAAAAATTCGGAACAGCCGATGGCGCGATGCTTTCCCTTGATGGGGTAAGAATAAACCTCCGCGTCAGGCGCAGCGACGAGAAAATAACCCAGAACTCGTTGGAGACACGATACGGATACGATCATCTCGGTTTGCTGGTCGATGACGTGGACGCGGCTTACGAAGAGCTCAAAGCCAAGGGCTATAAATTCTTTATCACTCCGGTGGACACCGCAGAGGTGCGGATGGCCTACTTCAGGGGACCGGATGAACTCCTGGTGGAGCTTCTGAAACCGCTCTCAGCGTAGTAAAGCCAAGCGGGTTCGTGTTGGATGCGAGCCCCGACGGCTGTTTGCCTGCGCAAACAAAAAGGGGAGCCGACCTTACCAAGAGGCCGCCTCCCCTTTTAATTTTTCTTGGTTGGAGGTTCCGCTCTAATCCTCCTCGCCCTCCGCGAGCATATTTATAAACTGGGTCGTGGTGTAGATCTGGAACTTCTGGCGGCGAAGCCTGCCGTTCGTCAGGTTGTGCACGCAGGAATTGCACTCGGTCAGCACGATTTCAGCGCCCACTTCCTCGGCTTCTTCCAGTCTTCTACGCGCCATGGCGATTGAGTTGCCCGGGAACGCTCCGCGAACTCCGCCGCCCGCGCCGCAGCAAATGGCTTCGGCCCTGTTGTGGGGCATTTCCACGAAATTGGGCGCGATCTTTTTGATAGTCTCGCGGGGTTCATCATAGATACCGCAGTGGCGTCCGAGGTCGCAGGGGTCGTGATAGGTGACGACCTTGTTCGTTTTGACTCCCAGGTCGTAGTCTTTGAGAAATTGGGATATGTGGATAATTTTGACACCCGCTTCACGCAGCCGGTCATACTGGGTCTTGTTGTTGAAGGTGCGGAAGCAGTAGGGACAGCCGGTGATCACCGTTTTTGCGCCGGTCGCCAATATCAGCTCGATGTTCTTGTCCGCCAAACCCTGATTGATCTGGTGTCCAACATCTTCGAGCACTCCCGAACAGCACACTTCGTCGATAAGCGTGTAATCGACGTTCAGCCTGTCCAGAACGTCCAATGTGCCCATTGTGGCTTCATCTTCCCGATACGAGCCGACGCAGCCGATGAAGTACACGTATTCCGCCTGTCTGTTGCGTTCGCGCTCAAAGTCTTCGGGCTCGTCCTCGGCGTAGATATTGGTGTATTTGGACAGCACCTCATTCATGCCGGTAAAGGCGGGATGGCATGAACCCAGTTTTACCATGTCCTTGCGGACCATCTTTATAATCTCAGGCACGTCAACGCCCGAAGGGCAGTTGGTTGCGCAATTGGCGCAGGTGGTGCACTGAAAAAGCGTTTCCACCAGTTCGTCGCCCAGGTCTATGGTTCCATCCATGACCTCTTTTAATACGAGCATTTTGCCTCTGGCGTTTAAAGCAGGCCGGCGGGTCAAGCCGAACACGGGACAGACCGCCTGACAGAAACCGCAAGACGAGCATCGCAGTACCTGATCGCGAAATTTTCTCTCGAATTCGTATTTTGCTTCCATGTAATTAATACTCCAAGGCCATTTTCCCGGGGTTCAGGATGTTGTTGGGGTCCAGGGTTCGTTTGAACGTTAGCATCATATCCATGGCGACTTCATCATGTTCCCATTTGAGATACGGCGCTTTATCCAGTCCGATTCCATGCTCCCCGCTGAGCGTGCCGCCCAGTTTAATGGCGCGGTCATACATTTCAGCGGCGGCTTTTTCAACCCGTTCAACTTCTTCAGGGTTAGTGCGGTCAAAGCTGATTGTCGGATGCAGGTTTCCGTCACCCACATGACCGACAGTAGGAATTTTCAAATTGTATTTTTGGGAAATTTCCTCGACAGCTTTCAGCATTTCAGCGACCTTTGACATGGGAACCGTCGTATCCTCAACCAGCAGGCCGTTATTGACCCGCGCCATCACGGCGTACGCTGATTTTCTCGCGGTCCAGAGAGCCGTCGCCTCTTCCTGCGATGCGGCTCTTCTCACGGATGACGCCTTGTTCTGCTTAAAAATTTCAATCACCTTGTCCAACTGATACTCGGTTTCCTCTTCCGTGTATCCGTCGGTTTCGGCAAGGAGAATAGCGGCCACTTCGGGAAGATTCAACGTGGTGTTCTGGTTAATGGCTATCAGGCACTGCCGGTCCACGACCTCCAGCACGCTGGGCAGAATGCCGGATCGCATGATCGCGCTGACGGCGCGCCCCGCGTCCTCGACATCTTCGAATGTCGCCAGAGCGGTGGCGGTGCGAAGCGGTTTGGGATCGATCTTCAGGGTGATTTCGGTGATCACTCCGAGGGTGCCTTCGGAACCGACAAAGAGCCTGGTCATGTCGTAGCCCGATACGCTCTTCATGCAGTTGGACCCCGTTCGCATGATTCGTCCGTCAGGCAGCACAATTTGCAGAGCCAACACATAATCGCGCGTGGTGCCGTACTTGGCTCCTTTAATGCCGCCGGCGTTGGTGGCTACGTTTCCACCCAGCGTGGCCACCTTCCCACTGGCCGGATCGGGAGGAAAGAAGAAACCGAGCGGCGTCAGTTCCTTTTCAAGAGCCGTGTACACAACCCCCGGCTGCACGACGACGAGCCTGTCCTCAATGCTGATTTTCAGGATCTTGTTCATCTTGGCCAAGTCCAGCACGATCCCGCCCTCTATGGGCACCGTTAATCCGGACAGGCTTGTTCCGGCCCCGCGTGGCGTCACAGGTATCTTTTCGCGATTGGCCAGTTTCAATAGAGCTGAAACCTGTTCCGCGTTCTCAACCCACACCGCCGCTTCCGGACGATGCTTTTGCATAGACGCGTCACGGGAATATGAAATCATGTCAATCAGACTGTCGGTGAAATTTTCCTCACCGACTATTTCTTTCAATTCCCTTTTAATTTCATCTTTCACAGCCTGGCTCCTTTAATCATTTCCTTATTATGGCCGCGCGGCGCATAAGGATCGACTTGCCCCGTGAACCCTGGGAGGGCCTCTTTATTCTTCGAATTCGCGACCGAAAGGAAACGGTGTAATAAGCATGCCTTTTTCGTTAAAGGTCAGCGCCCTGTTATCTTCCAGAATCTTCAGATTGGACGCGGACTCGACGATTCCCCGATACGCCTCCGAAATCATGACATGATTGAGCTCGAGCGTATTCTTTATATAGACAATACCCAAATCATCCATGGTATAGGGTCTGATACTCATCAGGGCGGCGGCGAGCGCTTCCATGTCGGTTTCATACGCCAAGGGTACTCTGGCCGACTCGGGACAGCACGCGGTCAATGAATTCACCGCGGTCGTCGCGAAATCTATTTTCTCCACCAGCCGCTTGAGCGTAAAATCGGCCTGCCCCACGCCCAGTGCGCTGCCTTCGGTGGCTTCGGTCAGATCGCGCACAAAGATGCGGGTGATGTAGGGATTTGGCCTCTTGGCGCCATACGAGCAACAATCACGCCCCACCACGTTGGGATCGATGCCTTCGCCGCTGATGTCTTTTCCCATTTCATCGACAATGAGCAAATCGATCTGATCGACGGGAAGGCCGGGAAGCAGATTACGCGCCTGGACGAGCAGTTCGGACTCCATCTCCTCCACCTTAGCCTGCGGCAGTATGCGCAGGTTGCAGGTCTGGTGGTCCTGATTTTCAACCAATCCCACACCGAACAGGAACTTGCAGCGTTTGACCAGTTCGCGGCCCGCGGAACTGATAATCGTGTATTGATCCCGAACCAGGCTCAAGCGGTGATAATGTTCCGCGCCTTCCTGATTACCCATCCCGATGGCGATCATCTTCAAGATGCCGCTTTCGGTCCGGCCGATAAAATTGGTATGCGGCTTTATCCGGTTGACAAGGACAATACCGTCCGCTTCATGCGCCAGACGATTTAAAAAGATCGGTATTCCGTCGTCGGTGTTTCCCATCGAAACCACTTCCATGGTGGCGTTAACAGGCGCGCCGCAGGATTCCTCGGTCACTCCGCGGTGGCGCAGAACATCTATTTGCCCTTCGGCGGTCGCTCCGCCATGGGACCCCATGGCGGGCATGACAAAAGGCTTCGCGCCAAGTTCCCGCAGCTTGGCCACCACGCCACGCACGGTATGCGCGAGGTTGGTTATGCCGCGGCTCCCAACCCCGACGGCGATTCTGGCGCCCGGCTTTATCTTCAACTGCGGCTTGATGAGCTCGAACTCGCGATCGATAGCCTTGTCTATGTCAATGGGAGGGGGAACGTCGAAAATCTGCTGAATCATCATCATTGTAGGCAGTTCAATTTTCTTGGCGGCGGACATGGCTGTTCTACACCTCTTTTATTCAGTTTTCATAACTGGGTTAACATTCATATGGTGGAATCAGTATCCTAGTGAGAATCATTCTTATCGTCAAGCCAAACCGTTAGGGAGGCGTTAAGGCGATTAATTTAAGCCGCAACAAAGCCAGACGGGCCCGTCGAGGGGCCCGCAGGAGACAGAAAAGCAGGCAATCGGGCGACTCTCCGGCCCGCCATTCGCCTCATGCGCGGTTTCGGCTAATCGCGGCTCCCACCGAAAATTCTCAAGAGGAGCAGGAAGAGGTTTATGAAATCCAAATATAAGGACAGAGCGCCCAATATTGCGGCTTTCCGCACCACAGCCCCTTCCACTCCATCGGGTTGGGTGAGGGCCATTTGTTTCAATTTCTGCGTGTCATAGGCGGTCAATCCCACAAAAACCAGCACCCCGATGTAACTGATAATCATGGTCATGGCGTTGCTGCGAATGAACATATTCACCAGCGACGCGATGATGACTCCAATGAGTCCCATGGCCAGAAATCCGCCCAAAGACGTGAGGTCTCTTTTGGTGGTCCAACCGAAGATACTGCACACCAGAAAGGTGCCCGCGCAAATGAAAAAGGTGCTCACGATGGACGCCTGCGCGTATACCATAAATATGAACGATAAGGTGACGCCGTTCAGCGCGGAATAAACCACGAACAGCGCGGTGGCCGCTCCGGAACTCATACGATTTACAAAACCGGCCAGCGAGAACACCATGGCCAGTTCGGCGATAATTAAACCGAAGAATATGATCCGGTTTCCAAAAACGAGTTGCTTGATCGCGTCATTGGTGGACACGTAGTATGCGATGAGCCCCGTGAGAGTGAGCCCGACAAACATCCAGTTGTACACACTCCTTACGAAGTCATTTACCAGAACTTCAGTTCTCTGCTTTGGAATAGATACCGTATTCATCTTTAACCTCCTGAAAAGCTCGGTTGAAAGCCCGGGGTTCAGCTTCGGCGCTGCTCACGCCGGGTCAATTAATCCCTGATCCCAAAAGCCCGTGGATTTTAATCGCTCCATGAAACTGATCGGTTCATTGCATGATTTGGCTTAATCTATTTATAACTCTTTTAAGAAACCTTTCTTATTAATATTGTTTAAAAAATCAAGGCTTTTCGAACCTATTTCCCGCACTTTCGCCATTACCCGCCCCTCGTCGATGGTCGTTAACCGGCCATCCTCCATTACGATCCTGCCGTGAATAATGGAATGGGTGACTTCGGAACCGTTCGCCGCGTAAACCAAAAGCGAATACGGTTGATACGCCGGGGTCAGATGGGGCCGATTAATGTCCAGAATAACCATATCCGCCAGTTTGCCCGGTTCAAGGCTGCCGGTTGTATCTCCGAGGCCAAGAGTTTCGGCGGCGCGGATAGTGGCCATGGCGAACACCGTTTGAGCGTCCATAGCCGTGGGGTCCCCACTGATTACCTTGTGTATCTTCGCGGCCGAATCCATCTCGCCGAACATGTTGAGGTTATTGTTGCTGGCGCATCCGTCCGTACCCAGCCCCACGGTCAAACCACGGCGCAACATATCGCTTACCGGCGCGACGCCTACCGCCAGCTTCATATTGCTTTCAGGATTGTGCGCGACCCGGACTCCGCGCTCGGCCAGAAGGTCGATTTCGTCTTCCGTCACCTGAACACAGTGGTCCGCTATCAAGCGCGGCCCCAAGACTCCCAGACTGTCTAGATGGAAAACAGGGGATTTTCCGTAACGGCTTTTTATGGTCTCCACCTCCTGCGCCGATTCCGAGAGATGGGTTATCATTGGGGTCTGACAGCGCTCGCAGACGCTCATGGCTTTTTCAAATAAGCCGGGAGAACAGGTGTAGGTGGCGTGCGGCTCCACGGCTATGGAAATAAGCTCATCGTCCTTCCATTCGTCGATCAGATCGAGCGTGTATCGAAAACCGTTCTCTATGGGGCCGTAATTGGGCGAATCGAAATCATACAGCACCTCCCCCACCAAGGCTCTCATACCCGCTTCCTTGGCGGCGCGAGCCACTTCGCGTTCGAAAAGGTACATGTCGCAAAATGTGGTGACGCCTGAACGGATCATTTCGGAGCACGCCAGCAGCGTTCCCCAGTGAATTACGTCCCCGTTGCTTTTGGTTTCAATGGGAAATATGAAATCCTCAAGCCACTTCATGAGCGGAAGATCGTCCGCCAGCCCTCTCATATAGCTCATGGCCGCGTGCGTATGACAATTTATGAGACCCGGGATCACAAATCCCCCCCGCGCGTCAATCATCTTTCCGCATCGCATATGCGCAGGCGCCGGTCCCTTCCCTATTTCGACGATACGTTCGCCTTTTATAACTACATATCCCATGGGAATCAGGTCGAATTTGGAGTTCATGGTAATGATGCAGCCATTGTGGAGAATAATGTCAGCCTGAGATTCCATATGTCCTCATATCCTGCGCGCTTGAGTGTGGATGCAAATAAGAACTTGCCCTAAAAAAAAATCTCTATTACAATACTCTTAACAAAAGGGGGAGTATAGGCGCTTCACCCTGCCGTTATCATCATATCAGAAGTCGGTTTTTTTCACATTTTCCAAGGATGTCAACTGATTGATTTAATTATTTAAATGTAACTATTTCATGATTTTCCGAGATCTTTGGCTCATCCGTTTGCGCTTAAAGTCGAGCGATTCGTCGATTTATTTTACAAAAACCTCGACTCGAATGATTTTTCAGCCGCAATCACCGGAGCGGAGGATTAAAACCGTACCCGAAAAAACTTTAAATAATCAATGAATTTAGAGTGTTACAAGTCATAGGCGTCAGCAGCCCATGGTTATGGCGCCCTTATTGATTTAAACGAAAAAGCCAGTATGAACAGTTGCTTTTCATAACTAAAGAGCCGATGCTAATGCAAAAGAACAGAGAAGTCGTAGCCCTGTTGGCTGTCTGGACTATTCTTTTCGCGACCATTGGCGCTGTCCAGGCAAATAATTACGGATCGGATGGAATTGATCCCGCCCTCTTAGATGACGCGCACATGGAGTCTGGACTCGCGCCGCCTTTCAGAATTCAGCAAGCCACGCCAAAACGCTGGCATGGTTTGTATGCCGCACACCTCACGCCCGTCGTATCTCCGGGCCCGCTTGAAACCGAAGCGGGCTACACACGTTTCGATCATATCATTCGCAAGGTCGCGCGAAAGTATCAAGTGGATTTTTACGTCATCAAAGCGATTATCAAGGCGGAATCGCAATTCGACCCGTTCGCCGTTTCCAGCCGCGGCGCCTGCGGTTTGATGCAGCTTATGCCCTCGACCGCTCACTCCCTGGGAGTTGAAAAAATATTCGACCCCAAAGAGAACATTACCGCCGGCGTCAAATATTATAAACAGCTTCTGGACTTGTTCGACGGCAACCGCCAGCTTGCGATCGCCGCGTATAACGCCGGCGTGGCCATGGTTAAGAAATACGGCGGTGTCCCGCCGTTCCCGGTGACCAAAACCTATCTGAGCAAAGTGCTCAACTATGTGGAGGAATTCAGAACCTCCTGAGACTCAGGGTTTGCCGTCCCAGACGGAAAAATTTTTCAGTATCCCCAGCCCGACAGGACCGCTCTTTTCGGTGTGGAATTGCAGGGCCAGCAGGTTCTTATAACCCACGATGGAGGTAAAAGGGATTCCGTATTCGGTTTCCCCGATTATCGTCGATTCATCTTCGGGCTGGGGATAATATGAGTGGACGAAATAGTAGTCCATGCCACTCGGAATCCCTTCAAGAACCGCATGGTCGCGCTTCCATTCCACCTGATTCCAACCCATGTGGGGAACCTTGAGTGAAGCGCCGTTCCGATCCTTAAGGTCCACGGGAAAGCGCACGACCTTTCCCCGCACCAACCCAAGGCACCGCGTGTCGTTTTCCTCACTGTAGTCCATGATTACCTGAGTACCCACGCAAATGCCGAGAATGGGTTTTCCCTCGTAAAAAACGTTCTTGATAACCTCGTCCAGTCCTCTTTTGCGAAGCTGGGCCATGGCTTCGCCCGCGGCTCCAACCCCGGGGAAGATAATCCGGTCGGCGTCAAGAATTTTCAGAGGGTCTGAAGTAATGACGTATTCAACATCCAATGAATCCAAGGCGCGGCCCACGCTGGTGAGGTTCCCCGCTTCATAATCAATTATGGCGATCATTTTTTTACCTTACTCAAAAACAATTATGCGCGGACGTTTGCGCATTAATTGGCGGTTTCTTATTTGCCGGCGCTGTAGTCGTAGAACCCGCGTCCGCTTTTGCGCCCCAGATAACCGGCGGCGACGTATTTGCGGAGCAGCGGGCACGGGCGGTATTTATCGTCTCCCAGGCCGTTCTGAAGCACTTCCATGATGGCAAGGCAGGTATCCAGCCCTATCAGGTCGGCCAGGGCCAGCGGCCCCATGGGATGATTCATGCCCAACTGCATGACCTGGTCGATCGACTCGGCTGCGCCCACGCTTTCATACAGGCAAAAGATCGCTTCATTTATCATGGGCATGAGAATTCGGTTGGAAATAAAACCGGGATAGTCGTTGGCCTCCACGGGGATTTTTCCGAACTTTTCCGAAAGAGCTTTGGTGGTTTCAAAGGTTTCCCGGGACGTGGCGAGTCCGTTGATAATCTCCACCAGTTTCATGACCGGCACCGGGTTCATGAAGTGCATGCCGATGAAAAGCTTCGGCCTGCCGGTGGCCGCCGCCAACTGCGTGATGGAAATGGAAGACGTATTGGACGCCAGTATTACGCCTTGGCCGCAGACCTTGTCCAGAGTCTGAAATATTTTAAATTTGAGATCCGCCTGCTCGGTGGCCGCCTCGACGACAAAATCCGCGCCGCTCATATCATCCAGGGAAGTCGAGTCTTTTATTAAGCCCAGTATCGTATCCCGCTTGTCCGCGCCGATTTTCTCTTTTTTTACCAGCCGGTCCAGGCTGTTTTCGATGGTCCGTCTTCCTTTTTCCACAAATTTCGGGTCGATATCATTCATAATGACCCGCAACCCGCTCGCGGCCGCTACCTGCGCGATACCGGAGCCCATCTGACCCGCGCCCACAACTCCAAAAGTTTTGACTTCCATGTTCATTCTCCTTTATCGGCGTCAGCCTTTCCCGCCTGTTTAGCCGGCCGCGCGTGGCTTGTGCGCCGCCTTGAAAAGTGGACAATATAGCTTTTCCCATAAGTCAACGTCAATCCGCCATCGATATTTTGGTCTCAACAGCGATCCACCGCGGGAAGCGGACCGGCGCCCGACGCAACGCTATAATTCGGTTCCGAAAAATTGCTTATATCGCAGGGCAAACGACTCAATATCGCACAGGTACTCCTGCGTGCCGTACGCTTCCACCGCAAAGCTGGAAATAGCCGAACCCATGCGCCCGCAGGTTTCCAGGTCACGTTTCTCCCTGAGTCCCTTGATCAAACCCGCGCGATACGCGTCGCCGGCGCCCGTGGGATCGACTACCCTCTTTGCGGGGACCGCCGGAATGACATACCTTTTCTCTTTTGTGGCTATAACGGAACCTTCTTCCCCTTTGGTCGTAACAATCATACCCGTTCGATCCATAAGTTCTTCCGAAGTCAGACCGGTATGTTTGAGCGTGAGATCGAGTTCGTAGTCGTTCGATATAAAAACAGAGGAACCCGTGATGGCTTCAACCAGGGATTTCGAATCCCAGATATTGAGAGACTGACCCGGATCAAGGATATAAGGAATACCTCTTTCCCGAAAGACACGCGCGTATCGCTTCATGTCGTCGAGGTTCCCGGCCGCTATTATAGCCAAGGAATCTTGCGCCTGTTCGCCGGAAGGTTCAAACGAAGTGGTATGTTTCATGGCGCCGGGATTGAAGCCGGTGATCTGGTTATCGGCTTTATCCGTTGTTATGTACGCGCTGGCGGTGTGTTCCTGGTTCACGATTTCAACATGCTCGCACGAAATGTTTTTGCGGTCCAGCCACTCACGGTACGGTCCGAAATCCTTTCCCGCGGTAGCCATTATAACAGGCCGCTCGCCGAGCGAAGCCAAGGCGAACGCGATATTGCCCGCCGTGCCGCCAAAGTGTTCTTTGAGCCCGTTAACATTGAAACATACGTTAAGAACGTGAATTTTTTCGGGCAGAATGTGGTCGGTGAACCTGCCCGGAAAATCCATTATGCGGTCAAACGCCAAGGAACCATAAATATAAACGGACACGTTAAAAGCTCCTTTCAGAGAATCCCTTCCCTTCAATATGCGGTAATCAACCGATCGCGGCGCGCCATGAATCCGTACCGGCGAACCATTCGGTTTTTCTCCTTCAACAAATTTGATTCTTCCTTTAATTAAGTTCTCACATATATCTTGCATACCACTTTTAATCAATAGGGTTAACGTCTTGCGGCGCGTCAATTCCCACATTCGTAAATTGTTCCTCAATTGAATAAAATTGTGATATATGACATGCGCAAATACGGAAAATTCATGAGGACCGGTAATTCATGAGCAGAGAATATCCCGAGCGGCCATTGTTAGGTGTCGGCGCGCTCATATTCAACGAAGATAAAGTTCTGCTCGTGAAACGCGGTCGTAATCCGGGCAAGGGACAATGGTCCATTCCCGGAGGGATGGTTGAAATCGGAGAAACCCTCGCCGACGCCGTGACCAGGGAAGTGCTGGAGGAAACCGGCCTGCAGGTCCGGCCGGTGCGGCTGGTTAAAACGCTGGAAAGGATATTTCGCGACGATAACGGTCGTGTTCAGTATCATTATGTGTTGTGCGACTTTCTTTGTGAAATCATAGGAGGCGATCCGTGCGCCGCCAGCGACGCGGACGATGTCACGTTCATCGCCCTGCGGGAACTTGTCGCGTATGGCGTCGCTCCTATAACCAGGGAAGTCATAACCGAGGCTTATAACAACAACATGGAACACGTATATCACTTTGCAAGCTCCCAATGATTGCAATGGCGGCAAATCACCCGATAATACTCCTAAAATCGTTGACATCATTCGACCGTCTCCCTATATTTCTTGCAGGTGGTGATAATTACTCTTGAAAGAACATTCGCTATTAAAAAGACTCTTTTCCTTCTTGTCCGGTGGTCGGCTTTTTCAACCGAATAAAATCGAGGAGAAAATTCAAGCGCTCATCGGCGAGGGCGAAGAAGAGGGGCAAATTAGCAGGCAAGAGGGGGTGATGATCCAAGGCATCCTCGAGTTGCGCGATACTTTGGCTCGAGAGATCATGGTCCCCCGCACCGAGATGACCTTTATTCAGATCGACATGCCACTCGATGAAATCATAAGTCTTGTGGAAGAAAAGGGCCATTCCCGTTATCCGGTCTATAAACGCGACATTGACGATATCATCGGCTTTCTGCATGTGAAGGACCTCATTCCGCAGTGTAGCGCGCGGAACGGGGGAGTTTCCATGCAGGAGGTGTTACGGCCCTGTCATTTCATACCCGAAACCCGGCGCCTGATCGATATCCTTCGTGATTTTCAAACAAGACGGTTCCATATGGCCGTGGTCACCGACGAATATGGTGGCACTTCCGGTATAATCACCATTGAAGATATTCTGGAAGAGATTGTCGGGGACATTCAGGATGAACACGACCATGAAGAGCCTCTCATTCATAAAATCGACGAAGCGAACCTGTTGGTGGACGCGCGGGCGGATATAGAAGACCTCGAAGAATACATGGGGATTGATTTTCCCGAGGGTGAATATGAGTCAGTGGGCGGACTTATTATCCAACTTGTTTCACGTGTGCCCAAAGTTGGGGAAGTGATTCCTTTTGAAAAACTCGAGTTTATCATCGAAAAAGCGGACAAGCGCAGAATCCAAACAATCAGAGTCCGAAGGTTGGAGGGGGATGGTTCCCCGTCCGGCGCCGAATAGTTTTCCGCCGGTTCTTGCCGCCGGTCTGTCCGGCATGGCATTAACCTTCGCTTTTCCAAATTATAATTGGGACATCCTGATCTGGGGAGCGTTCATCCCTCTGTTCTGGGCTATCAGGGAGGCTTCCCCTAAAAAAGCCTTCCTGCTCGGCGCTTTGGCGGGGCTTATCCATTACTATACGCTGATTTACTGGGTCTACCACGTCATCCAATATTACGGCGGCCTGCCCTGGTTCCTGGCTTCTTTTGTGCTCACGCTCCTTGTCTGCTATCTGGCCCTCTACCCCGCCGTGTTCTGTTGGGGAATTGCGCTCATGCGCCGGTCGACGCCGGTTCCGCTGATCGTAACCGCTCCGCTCTTATGGGTTTCGCTTGAATTGCTGCGCGCCAATGTTTTTACGGGCTTTCCCTGGGGGCTCATCGGCCAGTCGCTGTATCAACGCCTCAGCCTCATCCAATCGAGCAATATCGCCGGGGTGTACGGATTGGCGCTGATCATAATGAGCGTTAACGTGGCCTTGTATGACTTCATCTTCGCCGGCGGGCCGGTGAGGAATCGCCTGCTCAAGCCGTCGGCCCCCGTGGCGGTCCTGTTGTTTATGACTAACTTTGTCTACGGTCAGATGACCATCGTCGAGAGCGCGAAATCGGAGCCCAAGACCATTACCGTGGCGCTGGCGCAGGGCAATATCGATCAGGCCGTTAAATGGGACCCCAAGTATAAGCGTCAAACCATAGCCGCGTATGAAAAAGTGATAGAACCGGCGTTGAAAGACAACGTGGACCTGATTGTGTGGCCCGAAACCGCCCTGCCGTTTTATTTCGGCCGTGAAGAAGAGTTTACGGACCTCGTCACGCGCTTTGTCCGGAAAACGGGTACCTACAACCTGTTCGGCAGTCCCGCGGCGATCAAACGATCCAATGCTTACGAAAACCGGAACAGGGCCTTTCTGGCCGCTCCCGACGGAACTATCCTAACGTATTACGACAAGACGCACCTCGTGCCCTACGGCGAGTACGTGCCGTTGAAGAAATATTTCCCGTTTATCAACAAATTGGTGGTCGCGGCCGGCAATTTTACCCCGGGGGTCAAGGGATTGGTCCTGAATCTTCCACAGGCGCGGCTGGGGCCGTTGATCTGCTTTGAAGGCATATTCCCCTATCTGACCCGCGCCCAGGTGAAATCCGGCGCCCAGTTACTGGTCAACATAACCAACGACGCCTGGTTCGGCAAAAGCAGCGCTCCCTACCAGCACCTCTCGATGCTGGTTTTCCGCTGCGTAGAGGCGCGCCGCGCCGCGGTCCGCGCCGCAAACACGGGCATCAGCGCCATCATCTCCCCCCAGGGGAAAATCGAAGCGCAATCTCCGCTTTTCCAGGAATATTTGCTGGTGGGAAAGGTCCCCCTACTTGACGGAACCACCTTTTATATGCAATTTGGGGACGTAATCGCCTATGGTTGCGCTATTCTGACCGTGGCGCTCTTTGCGTGGGCGTTACTGGCAGAGAGAACCAAGCGTGCATCAATCGATTAGTATATAATGGGATTCAACAACCAAATCCTTACGTGATTCCTCGTCACCGGACGATGCAATGAAGGAGTAAAAAAAAATGTACAGCGAACTGAAAAGAGATCTCGAGACAATTCAGGACAGATTACAGCTTCTACGAGGTCGTCTTTGAAATACCTACTATACAGAAAAAGCTCATTCGTATTGATTCCATTATGTCCCGTCAGGACTTCTGGAATAACCGAACTCGCGCGACCAATGTTCTGAAGCGCCGCTCCCAGCTTTTGCCTATCGTCGAACAATTTCAAAAAGCGGAAAATGAATTGGAAGACGCTCTTGTCCTGGTGGACCTGGCCGAAGAGGAGCAGGATTCGGCCGCGCTCAAAGAGGTCCGGGCTTCCGCGAAGAAAATAGACAAGGATCTCGACCGCCTGGAAACCCTCCGTTTGCTCAGCGGCAAGGACGACCCCAAGAGCGCCATTGTCACCATTCACGCCGGAGCCGGCGGAACCGAGGCGCAGGACTGGTCACAGATGCTTATGCGCATGTATCTGCGCTGGTGCGAGCGCTGCGACTACAAGACCACCATAATCGACATGCTGGAGGGGGAAGAGGCCGGAGTCAAAAGCGTAACCTTTACCGTGGAGGGAGAGTACGCGTACGGTTATCTTCGTTCGGAAATAGGCATTCACCGGCTGGTGCGCATCTCGCCTTTCGACGCCAGCGGAAGACGCCATACCTCGTTTGCGAGTGTGTTCGTGTGGCCTGAAATCGAAGACGATATCGTGGTGGATATCAACGAAGAAGACCTGCGCATTGACACCTTCAGGGCCAGCGGCGCCGGCGGTCAGCACGTCAATAAAACGAGCTCGGCCGTGCGCATCACCCATATTCCCAGCGGCATCGTGGTGCAGTGCCAGAATGAGCGTTCCCAACACCGCAACAAGGATATGGCCATGAAGGTCTTAAAGGCGCGGCTCTATGAGCTTGAAGAGAAAAAGAAAGCGGAAGAGCGAGCCAAACAGGAAAGCAACAAGAAGGAAATTTCCTGGGGAAGCCAGATCCGCTCTTATGTGCTTCAGCCGTACCGCCTGATCAAGGATCACCGTACCGACGTCGAGGTGGGAAACGTGGACTCCGTGCTGGACGGAAACCTGGACAGTTTTATGGAAGCGTACCTCGCAGCCACGGCCGAAGTATAAACGAACGATAACGGCGACAAAAATAGTGTGGGTGGCCGGGCGTTATCCGCCCGGCAAATCCTTCTCAGGTGAACGATATGTCCCGCGCGCCATCCGAGTTTGTATTCAGACCCATCGGGGTGATCCACACCCCCCACAAACATACGGACGGTGTTCCCATACAAGGTATTTTTGCGCCCGAAGCGCAGGGTCAAATCGAAGTGTTTCCGGAATTTGAAGAAGGCCTTACCGATATTGAAGGATTTTCCCACCTTATAGCGCTGTACGTCTTCCATCGAAGCCGGGACTTCGAACTGATGGTAAAGCCGTACATGGATGAGAATCTTCACGGCGTGTTCGCGGTCAGGGCGCCCAAGCGCCCCAATCCCCTCGGTATTTCAATTGTCAGGCTGATCGCACGGCAAGGATGTATTTTGCAGATAGCCGAGGCGGACATGCTCGATGAAACCCCTCTCCTGGATATCAAGCCCTACGTTCCCCAGTTCGACGCCCGTGAAGACGTTCGGGCGGGCTGGATGGAACGCGTTTTCCGCGCCAAGGATTTCCGCAAGATTTCCGACGACCGTTTTTAGAACCCTCTCCCCCCAGCGCCGCGGGTTAGTGCGAGTAAGACAGCCCCCTCCTACGCCGCCTTTCCAGCCCTTTGTTTCATCCCAACCGTTCAACCGGGCTTAGCTCCCCGCGTATTAGGTCGCACTGATACATATTGACAGAGTATATATCGTTATGATATATATCTCTTGAACCTAGATGAAAGAGACTCCATGAACACACAAACCATGATCCTCGGCTTTCTCATGCGATCAAGTATGACCGGCTATGAAATCAAAAAGAGATTTTCCCTCTCCTTCGCCTTTTTTTCCGGCTTGAGCTACGGCTCCCTATACCCTGCTCTGAAAAAAATGGAACAACAGGGTTTGATTACCATGAAACTGGAGATTCAGGACGGCGCTCCGAACAAGAAAGTTTATACTATCACCGATCAGGGACGGGAGGAGTTCCTAAAAGCGCTCAGAAGCCCCATGGAACTGGGACGCCTCAAAAGCGAATATTTAACGCGGCTCTTTTTTTTCGCCGACATTGAGCCCGATGAACGGGCGGCCATCGCTACGAGCCACCTGGAAGCCATTCGCCAGACTCGCGCTCAACTGGAAGCCGCCAAACCGGAAATCGATAAGCGAGCGGACCATTTTCAGAAATTATGCTTTGAATTCGGATTGCGCTTTTTCGACGATCTGGCGAATAACATCGCCCAAACCATCGTAGACTTGGAACCCTGAGTATATCAAATACGCTTTAAATTTATACTCTAACTTCCCGCTATTTATAATCAAGAGAGGATTTGTATGAACAGATTCAAACAGATTTTTCTCTATGTGGCGCCCTTCCCCGCCCTGGTCTTTTTCAAGATATGGGCCTCAACGCAACGATCTCCGGAAAGCCTCCTCATTGTCTCCGCCATCATGCTGGCCTATTGCGCGCTGGTGATACTACTGGCGCGTTCATGGGACAAACCGAGCTATTTCGATTGGACCATAGCCATCTATTTCTGCGTCGTCACGGCGGCGTTGCTTTTTGTTCCCCGGTCGGCGGCGTGGGTTCTGAGCCGGTACGGCGTTACCGGCATATACGTCTGCCTGTTCGCGGCCGCGTTCGCGCCTCCCCTGCTCGGTTTCCCCCCCTTTACCTATCACTACGCCAAAAAGATGGCCCCGAAGGATGTCTGGGAAAACCCCATCTTCATAACCGTCAACCGTATCATGACCGACGTGTGGGCGGGTCTGTTCGCGCTGTGCGCGCTCATAAGCCTGTATCCATCCGTGGTGACAAGAGCGATCATTCCTATCGCGCTAATTATGGGTTTCGGCGTTCCGTTCAACATACGCTTTCCCGACTACTACCTGAAGCGTCTGGGACTCCCGGGCCTCAAGGAACAGCGGGAAATGGCGCGTTCCGGCAAGCCGTTGGGGGAAAAGAAGGCCAAACCGAGTTTGCTCCCCTCGACCGCCTGGGAGGCCGTTTCAAAGATGCCCCTGGCTTTTAATCCTCAGGCGGCGGGAGAGCTGTCGGCGATCATGCGGTACGAAGTGACGGGAGATGAGGAGTTCACCGGCCACATTGTAATTGATAAGGGAACCTGCAGTTTTTCGCAGGAGGAGCCCGGAAAGCCGGACCTTGTAATCAAGACACCCGCGGATGTCTGGCTGAGCGTTGCGCGTAAGGAGCGCAACGGGCAGCAGGCTTTTATGAAACAGGAATTCAAGGCTGAAGGAAATTTGGGCTTGCTAATGAGGATGTCCTCGCTTTTCAGCGGCGCGGGGGGCGATCAGCCGGCCGCCCGGCCGAATCTGAAAAGCAATGGTGACGAGGTTTCCGTACCACAAAACCATAGCGACAACACAAGCGACAACACATCGAACAGAAAGGAGAAGGCCATGAAAGCGCTCGCATTGAACTCCAGCCCGCGAGGGAGCGGACAAAGCAAAACCGAAGTCATGCTCAATGCGCTGGTCAAAGGCATGCGCGAGGCAGGGGCTGAAGTGGAAATCGTCAACTTGAGGGATAAAACCATCAGATACTGCTCGGGTTGTTTTACCTGCTGGACCAAAACGCCTGGCGTGTGTATCCACAAAGACGACATGACCAAGGAACTCTTTCCCAAGTACATGGAATCGGACATCGCCATTCTCGCCACTCCCCTTTATCATTTTACGGTGAACGCCAATATGAAAGCGTTCATTGAGAGAACCTTGCCCATGTTGCAGCCTTTTTTTGAACAAAAGGGCGACAAAACCACGCACCCCCTGCGCGCCATGCCTCCCCGCACGGTCATGATTTCGGTGGCGGGCTTTCCGGAACAGAGCGTCTTTGATCTCTTGTCATCATGGGTTAAATTCATTTTTCGGGGAGGCTTGGTCGCCGAAATATATCGGTCTGGAGCGGAGGGCTTGTTCAACGCGCGCGTTGACGAGACATTGCGCGCTGAAGTTCTGTCTGCGGTGGAACGCGCGGGCAGGGAACTGGTGGAGTCGGGAAAAATCGAACCGGCCACCATGGAGAAAATTACAACGCCCCTGCCGGATGCGGGAAAGACGCATAAAATCGGGAACCTTTTTTGGAAAACCTGTATAGCCGAGGGCGTTACCCCCAAGGAATTCGATGAAAAAGGGATGGCGCTCCGTCCGGATTCATTGGAAAGTTTCATGCTCGTCATGCCCATGGGGTTTAACGCGCAGAAGGCGGGAGACACAAAGGCCACGCTGCAGTTTGTTTTTTCCGGCGAGGTGGAAGGCTCATGCAGCCTCCATATTGAAAACGGAACAATAAAGGCCCAGGAGGGAATGGCGCAGAATCCCGACCTGACCATAGAGACGCCCTTTGATCTGTGGATGGATATCATGACCAGAAAGGCCGACGGTCAGCAGGCTTTTATGGAAGGAAAATACAAGGTAAAGGGCGACCTGTCCTTGTTGATGCGGATGAACCAGTTGTTCGGGAAATAGCGCCTTCTGCCCTAAGCGCGGGAACCGACCGTTCCGGCGGCGGTTCCTTGTTAGTCCTCTCCCTTGGGCTCGGCCAGCGCTTTGAGCTCACTCAAAATCTGCAACGCCTCAATGGGCGTGGTGGCGTCCAAATCGACTTCCTGCAAACGTCTGGTCACGATCCCGTCAGCGGCTGAAAAAAGGCCGAGTTGCTGGCTTTCGCGCGCCTGGACCGCCAGCGGATTCCGTTCTCCCACTTCTTTGAACTCGCCCTTCTCCAGACTGATCAGGATATCCTGGGCGCGTTTGATTATGCTTCGGGGCAGTCCGGCCAGCCGCGCCACCTCGATTCCGTAGCTGTGGCTCGCCCCGCCCCGCAACATCCTGCGCAGGAATATTATCCGGTTATTATATTCCTTTACCGCCACGTTGTAGTTGACGACCCGATCCTTGACCTGGGCCAGCTTGGTCAGTTCGTGGTAATGCGTCGCGAACAGCGTCTTGACGCCGCGATTTCTCCGGTCGTGCAGAAATTCCGCCACCGCCCAGGCGATGCTTATGCCGTCAAAGGTGCTGGTTCCGCGTCCGATCTCATCGAGTATGACCAGACTGCGATTGGTGGCCTGGTGCACGATGTTGGACGTTTCGATCATCTCCACCATAAAAGTGGAGTGACCGCGCGCGATGTCGTCCATGGCGCCCACGCGGGTGAAGATGCGATCCACAATCCCGATTTCGGCGGCGGTCGCCGGCACAAAGGAGCCCATCTGCGCCATAAGCACAATGAGCGCCACCTGCCGGAGAATGGTGGACTTGCCGGACATGTTCGGGCCGGTGATCACCAGGACTTGTTCATTGGTGTTGTCCAGATACAGGTCGTTGGGCACAAAGGAATTGGGAGGAAGGGTTTGTTCGACGACCGGATGACGCCCCTCATTGATTCGTATCAGAAAGCCGTCGTTTACCTCAGGTCGTGTGTAATCGTACTTTTGCGCGGCGTACGCGAACGAAGCCAGGATATCCAGTTCCCCCACGATACCGGCCGTTTGCTTTATGCGCCTGGTTTCCCTGGCTGCCTGATTTCTCAACGCCACAAAAATTTCGTATTCCAGTTCGACCCGCTTGTCCTGGGCTTCCAGAACCAGGGTTTCGTATTCTTTCAACTCCTCGGTTATGTATCGCTCGCCGTTCGCAAGGGTCTGCTTACGGATATAATCTTCGGGCACGGAGGAAAGATTGGCCTTGGTTACTTCGATATAATAGCCGAAGACCTTGTTAAATCCCACCTTGAGGGAGTTGATGCCTGTTCTCTTTTTTTCACGCGCCTCCATGCTGGCGATCCAGGATTTGCCGTCCCGCGAAGCGTGAATCAAACGGTCGAGGTTTTCATCGAACCCTTCGCGTATGAGTCCACCCTCCTTAAGAGAAACCGGAGGATCGTCAACCAGCGCGTTTTCAATCAGCGCGCACACGTCGTCCAAGGGGTCCAAGAGATCGGCTAGTTCGGCGAGTCTGACCGTCTGAACGCTGGCGAGCTTGCTCTTGAGCAGCGGTACCTGCCGCAACGATTCCTTGAGGGCCATCAGGTCCCGCCCGTTGGCCTGCCCCAAGGCGAGCTTTCCGTTCAACCGCTCCAGGTCGCTGACGCGCTTCAGGTCTTCCCGCAGGCTTTCCCGCAGATCGCCTTCATCCTTGAGTTCTTCCACCGCCTGCAGCCGCTTTTGAATATCAGCCGCGTTTACCAGCGGATAGCAGATCCAGTGACGAAGCGCGCGGGCTCCCATGGCGGTGCGGGTGCAGTCGATCGCGCCCAGAAGCGACCCCTTCACGCTTTTTCTGTTGAAAGACTCCACCAGTTCCAGATTTCGCTTGGTGGCGTCGTCGATAATCATGGCGTCGCTCAGCTGGTAAACCGTTACGCCGCCGATGTGTTCAACCGCGCCTTTTTGATTCTCCTTCACATACGCGATCAGAGCGCCGGCCGAACGGATGATTTCGCCGCTCTCCTCGCAGCCGTATCCGTGCAGCGAGTCCACATCGAATTGCTCGGTGAGGGTCCGGTAACAGGCGGCGCGTCTGAAACAATCGTTATCGAGCCAGGTGGTGTACACGGTCTGGGTGAGGTTTTCCAACGTCTGTTCCTGTTCTCCCCGCATATCCTGCGGAAGAACCAGTTCCCGCGGCCCGATACGATAAATTTCATTGATAAGATCTCTGACGTTATTCAGGCTGACCGCCTGAAAATGGCCGGTGGAAAGGTCCAGACTGGCCAGACCGATCCTCGCCCCTTCCACCGCCACACAGGCCAGATAGTTATGGGTCTTGGCGTCGAGATTTTCCGGATCGATGACCGTGCCTGGGGTGATCACCCGCGTTACCTCGCGTTTGACAATCCCTTTGGCCTGGCGCGGGTCTTCCATCTGGTCGCATATGGCGACCTTGTAGCCGTTTTCAATGAGTGTGGAGACGTAGCCGTCCACCGCATGGTGGGGCACGCCGCACATGGGGATGGGGTGGTCGTCGTTTTTGTTGCGGGAAGTCAGGGTGATTCGCAACACCCGTGAGGCGGTTTCGGCGTCCTCAAAAAACATCTCATAAAAGTCACCCATGCGGAACAACACGATGGCGTCCTTATGCTGTTCCTTTACACTCAAATACTGTTCGAGCATGGGTGTTACTTTTAACATACCGAACCAGGTTCCTCCTTTTACATAACGGACAGAACAATAAAACGGCCTACTCGTTTATTTGGATAAAAACGGGAAGCGGCTTGCTTATTTCTTGATGTCCGTATGCCTGATCGTGTCCCATCGCAGGCATTGCGGGCATTTCCACGTAAGCTCGGAAGATGTATAGCCGCATTTCGAACATTGATACTGACGCGGATTATCTTCGATAAGCGCAAGCAGATCATGATACTGCGCAATACTCTCCTCACCCCTGTGTTCCTCTTCAAGGATGACTCCCAGCAGCTTTCTGGCCAGCATGAAACGGGGGCTTTCACTGAGCGCGGCTTTCAGTTCGGCGAGCGCCCCGCTTTTCTGTCCGCGGCTGTAATAATAACGCGCGATGGACAATCGAACAAACGGTGTTTCCCTGCCCCGCAGAGAGCTGTCGATAAATTCCAGGATTTCTTTTTCCTGACGATCGTCCAGTTTGAGGCGCTCCAGCCGGTCCAACGCCAGATAACACATCTCTGGCGCGACCTTGCCCAACCGTTTGAAAGGACTCAACGCTTTGTAGAAATCGTCTTGCGCCAGATAAAGATCGGCCAGGTGCAAGTAGGCGTCGACGCAGTTTATATTTTGCGCGATGGCCTTATTAAAAAAATCCTCCGCCCGCTTGTTGTCTCCCCGGCTTAAGGAAATCTTCCCCTGTTCGGTGTAATAATGAGCAAGGATATTGCGGTCGTCCGTGCCCTGCAGTTTGGAGATTTTCTGGCGCATGGCCGAAGCCTTGGCCCAGTCCCGCGTCTCCTCATAGAGCCATTCCAGTTGTTTATACACTTCGAGGTTTGACGGATCGACCTTCAGGATTTGATCGAAAGTGGCGATGGCCCGATCCACAAGTCCGCCTTTCCGATAATCGAGCGCGAGATCGAACAGGGCCTGACGCCGTATTCCTTCGTCCACGCCCTGCCGCAAAATAATGCTTTGCCGAACGCGGACGGCGCGTTCGATTTCGCCCTTGGATCGATAGAGATTCCCCAGCGCCACATACGTTTCGACCGTGTCCGAATCTATTTTAACCGCCCTGGTGAATTCTTGTATGGCCTTGTCCTGATCGTTGTGAATAAGGTAGTTGAGGCCTCTGAGGAAGGATTCGCTGACCGAAATGGTTCCGGCCTTCAATGACTTCTTCCTGCCCCTGCCCCGTATCGCGTATCCGGCGGCCAAACCGACGGCTAAGGCTACAAACAGGAGGGCCAGCAGACCCCCCTCTGACTGCAGGAAGGAATCCATTGAGGTCACAGTTGCGTTTCTTTAGATTTTTCCTCGTCTTCCAGCCGCTGCTCTTCTTCCACCACTGCCGGAGGCGTGGAAACCGGCTCCTCGGTGATCGGAAGATTGCGCAGCGAACTCAGCTCTTCACGCAATTGCGCGTTTTCTTTTCGGAATGCTTTCAGCTCGCCTTTTATCCTTGTCATTTCCAGCAGGCCGCCGATACTGGCCAGCATGACGCCCGCCAGAAACGAGAGCAGGAAAAGGACCCACCCGGCTATGGGCATGGTTTCAAAGGAAAAGACGAACAGATCCAGCCTTATTTGAAGAGTCCTGGAGAAATCTTCAAAATTCTGGATGATAAATATGAGAGTAATAAGCGTCAAAAGCGCATAGAGGATATTCCGCAGGTATTTCATCTTATTCCTCCGAGTTTCAATTCGTCAAAGTATGGTTTTAGCTTATCATAAGTGGCCCAAAGATGTTCAGGAATAACGCGAACTTCTCCGATTACCGTCATATAATTGGTATCGCCGCCCCATCGGGGGACAATATGAAAATGCATATGATCTTCCACGCCCGCGCCGGCCACAATACCAAGATTCAGTCCCACATTGAAACCCTCGGGTTTCATGACGTCCCGCAGAATATCCAGTGATTTCCTCAGAAGCTCCATGATTTCGAGCATTTCTTCAGGCTCAAGGGTGTTGAGATCGGAAGTGTGTCGTAACGGCGCCACCATGAGGTGGCCGTTGTTGTAAGGATACTTATTCATGATAACCAGGCAGGTTTCGCCCACGTGCAAAATCAGGCGATCACGCAGGTCCTCGGCTTCCTGTTTAAGACAAAAAATACAGCCGTCGAATTTATCTTCCTTCAAGATATATTTCATGCGCCATGGCGCCCACAATACATCCATCGTTCAAATCCTCTCGCGTTCCTGTATTATCACGAATAGCCTCCAAAATAAATCGTCATCATAGGGCCACCAGCTTCATCGACCCCCACGCGCCCATACGGTCGCCCACAATAATCAACGCGCCCAGAATTCCTTCAACCGTTTTGCTCCACTCCAGCGCCTTGTGAATATCACCGGCGTTTTTTACCCTGTTGCCCAACGCGGTAGCCGCCGCGTCGGCAAGAGCGGTCGATTTGCTCTTCACACACGCGAGATCGGCCGCGCCGAAGCTGATGGAATGACCGATTGTGCCGGACGACGAGCAAATCCCCATGGGCGATTCCTCGGGGAGCGCTTCCAGGCCGATCTTCTCGTTAAATTTCGATTCGCCGGCGAAAAGGCCGATAATCACCGGCCGGTCGACCTTGATGAAAAGGTCTCCTCCGTTTTCAACCATGACTTCTCGCGCCTGATCGAGCAATCCTTGTCCCACGTACTCGGCTATGGCGCCCGCCACGGCCGCCATGGGGCCGACGCCCGCTTTCTCGGCCGCGGCCAGCATGTCCCGCGCTATTTTAGGCGCGAACGGATCATACGGCAACGGCGTCATGGAGGAAGCGAAGTCGGGGCGTCCTCCAATATAGGACTCAAGCCGTTCGCGGGCTTTCAGGGCAAGATCCATGGCCGGCTTTGAAAGCTCCCGGTCCGCCCGGATCAACAGGTCGGTTTCCTTGACCCTTACTTCGAAGGATACCAGGTCCTTCCTGGAAATTCTCCGGCGATAAAAACGGTCCTTATATTCTTTCATACTTTGGCGCGGACGGCTTCATAACCCAGGAAATGATTTACTTCCCTTACCATCGCGCGATCGGGGTGTACCCACATGGATTGGGGCAGCGAGAAGACGGTTTCCCCCATATCCGGTATTTCCACGACCAGTCTGGTTTCGCAGGTCCCCTTGTGCGAGATCAGCAACTCTCGAAACTCCTGAAGCCGTTGCTCGTCCAGTTCCCAACTTTTCAACTTGATATCCAGCGCGTTCGTATATTTTTCCTGGGCGTTTTTCAAAGCCATGATTTCCTGGGCGGTTAACTTGATACCGTTTTCGTCGCGGTTGACCTTGGCGGTAACCAGCAGGGGCTCGTCACTTTCGATCAGATCGGCGTTTTGCGCGTAAAGATCGCTGAACACGACCACTTCGACCGATCCTTCCCGGTCTTCCAGGGGGAAGAATCCCATGCGCTCCCCCTTTTTGGTCAGGATCGTCTTCACATCGCCGCTCACGCCCCCCACGCGCGCCGTTTCACCGTCCAGAGCGTACTGCAGTTCCGAAACACGGGTGGAAGCTATCAAGGCCAGTTCCGTTTCGAATTGATCCAGCGGATGGCCGGTAATGTAAAAACCGAGCGCTTCCTTTTCATAGGCCAGCTTCTGCCGTTCACGCCATTCTTCTATCTGGGGCAAGGCCGGCTCCGCTCTGGCTTCCGGGGTCTGGGAACTCATGACATCGAAAAGATTGACCTGTCCGGCCATTCGATCGCGCTGAAAGGCCTGCGCGTGAGCCATGGCTTCATCCATGGCCGCGAAGAGTTGGGCCCGTTTCGCGCCTAAAAAGTCGAACGCGCCCGCCTTTATCAGGCTTTCAATAACCCGCTTGTTGACTTTCCGGAGATCCACCCGCTCGCAAAAATCGAAAAGTGAAACGAACCTACCGCCTTCTTTCCGGACTTCCAGGACCGAATCAATGGCGCCCGCGCCGACGTTTTTCACCGCCGCCAGACCGAATCGTATGCCTTCGTCCACGACCGTGAACACCTTGTCGCTTTCGTTGACATCGGGGGGAAGTATTTTAATGCCCATCTCCCGGCATTCGGAAATGAACTTGACGACATTATTGGTATTGTTGATGTCGCAGGTGAGCAAGGCGGCCATGAATTCCACGGGATAGTGCGCCTTGAGGTAACCCGTTTGATAGGCGATCAATCCGTACGCCGCCGAATGCGACTTGTTGAACCCGTAACCCGCGAACTTCTCCATCAAATCAAAAACTTCTTCCGCTTTTTTGCGGTCGACCTTTTTTTCGTCCGCTCCCTTGAGAAATTTCGCTTTCTCAGCGGCCATCAATTCCGGCTTTTTCTTGCCCATGGCGCGACGGAGTATGTCGGCGTCTCCCAGGCTGTACCCGGCCAGCACATTGGCGATTTGCATGACCTGTTCCTGGTATACAATGACGCCGTAGGTTTCCTTGAGGATGGATTCGAGCTGCGGCAGAGGATAAACGATTTCCTGCTCACCGTGTTTGGCCCGGACAAAATCGCTTATCATTCCGCTTTCCATGGGACCGGGCCGATACAAGGCGACCAGCGCGATGATATCCTCGAAACAAGCCGGGCGCATACGGCGCAAAAGGTCCTTCATGCCCGAACTTTCAAGCTGGAACACTCCCGTGGTGTCGCCTTTGCAGAGGAGTTCGTAGGTGGGGGCGTCATCCATGGGTAAATCGTCGAGAATGAGCTTTTTTCCGCCGTTGCGCTCTTCTATGGTCTTCAGGGCGTACTGAATCACGGTGAGGGTTTTCAATCCCAGAAAGTCAAACTTGATGAGGCCCACCCGCTCCACATTGCCCATGTCGAACTGGGTCATGACTTCGTTGTTGGGACCTTTATAGAGCGGCAGATAGTCCACCAGGGGACGGTCCGAAATAATAACTCCGGCCGCGTGGGTGGAGGCGTGCCGGGGCAAGCCTTCAAGAGCCTTGGCGACGGTGAGAAGCTCCTTGACCTGGGGATCGTTTTGCTCCAGGTCCCTAAGTCTGCTTTCCTGCAGGATGGCTTTCTCGATGGTAATTTTCAGATCGTTGGGAATCAGCTTGGCGATTCGGTCCACGTCGCCGTAGGGCATATCAAGGGCCCGGCCCACGTCCCGGATCACGGCCCTCGGTTTGAGCTTACCAAAGGTTATGATCTGAGAAACCCGGTCCTGTCCGCCGTATTTATCGGAAACATAGGCGATGACTTCTTCACGCCTGTCCATGCAGAAGTCAATGTCGATATCAGGCATGGACTTGCGTTCCACGTTCAGGAATCGTTCGAACAGCAAACCGTACAACAGCGGGTCGATGTTGGTTATGCGTACGGCGTAGGCCACCAGACTGCCCGCGGCGGAGCCGCGTCCCGGTCCCACGGGTATCCCCATTTCCCGGGCGTGGCCTATGAAATCGGACACGATCAAAAAGTAACCGGGGAATCCCATCTTCTTGATGACATCCAGCTCGATTTCCAGACGCTCCCGGTAGCTTTTTTCCTTCTCCGCATCGAACGCGGGGTCCGTGGAGCGCAGATGATCGAGCCGTTCCTCCAGTCCCTTCCAGGCCTTTTTCTCCAATATCTCCTCGGCGGATTCGCCGGGAGGAAGATCAAAGACCGGCATGTGAGTCTCATTCAGCGGGATCTCGATATTGCAGCGTTCGGCAATTTTGAGGGTGTTTTCGATGGCGCCGGGAAAACGCTTGAACTTATCGATCATTTCCTCCGGCGATTTGAAGTACAGCTCATCCGTGGTGAATTTCAGACGATCGTCTTCTTTGACCGTTTTGCCGGTTTGAATGCACAGCAGCACGTCATGGACACGGGAATCTTCCCTGTTCAGATAGTGGCAGTCGTTGGTGGCCACGAGCGGCACACCATGCCTGGCGCCCAGCTCCAGAAAGACCTCGTTGACTATCCGCTGCTCTTCTATCCCGGCGTCCTGAACCTCCACAAAGAAATTATCCACGCCGAGAATGTTCTGATACTGGCGCACGACGGCGAGCGCGCGGTTTGCGTCCCCATGCAAGGCCGCTTCGGCGACCTCGCCGTGCAGGCATGCGCTGAGGGCGATGAGGCCTTCCTTATGTTCCGCGAGCAGTTCGAGGTCGATGCGCGGTTTATAGTAAAAGCCCTCAAAATACGCCTTGGTCAGCAAGGCGCACAAGTTTTGATATCCTCGGTAATTCTCGGCCAGCAAAACCAGATGATGATTGGACTGCCCTCTGCTCAACGACTTGTCATGCCTGCTGCCGGGGGCCACATACATCTCGCAACCGATGATGGGTTTGACCTCTTTTTCCCTGGCCTTGCGGTAAAAGTCGATCGCGCCGAACATGCTGCCGTGATCGGTCATGGAGACGGCGGGCATTTCATATTCCACGACCTTTTGGAAAAGGTCTTCAAGGCGAATGGCGCCGTCCAGCAGGCTGTATTGAGTGTGCAGGTGCAGGTGCACGAATGGGGGGTGGGACATCCGTTACTCCCACTCTATGGTGCTGGGCGGCTTGGACGAAATATCATACACAACCCGGTTGACTCCCTTTACCTCGTTGATGATGCGATTGGACATGGTTTCCATAAGCTGCGGAGGCAGCTTGACCCAGTCGGCGGTCATGGCGTCCTTGCTGTCAACCACCCGCAAGGCGATTACGTTTTCATAGGTCCGCTCATCGCCCATGACTCCGACGGTCCGGATGGGTAAGAGCACCGCAAAGCTCTGCCAAACCTTTTCGTACCAGCCGGAGCTTTTCATCTCTTCGTCGACGATCAGATCGGCCTTGCGCAGAACGGCGAGCCGTTCCGCAGTAACCTCTCCCAGCACCCGAATGGCCAGCCCGGGGCCGGGAAACGGATGCCGCATGACCAGGGAATGGGGAAGACTGAGTTCTTCTCCAAGAAGTCTGACTTCGTCCTTAAAAAGTTCGCGCAGCGGTTCTATGAGGTCAAGCCGCATAATTTCCGGCAGCCCTCCCACATTATGGTGCGACTTGATGGTCGCGGAAGGCCCTTTAAAGGAAACGCTCTCTATGACATCGGGATAAAGCGTCCCCTGGGCAAGGTATTTTACCTTCCCGATCTTATTCGCTTCCTCTTCGAACACCCGGATGAACTCTTCGCCGATGATTTTTCGTTTCCGCTCAGGGTCCTCCACGCCTTTAAGCCTGCCCAGGAAACGTTCTCCCGCTTGTATGAACCGCAAATCGGTTTTGAAATGCCGCCCGAATGTTTCGATGATTTCATCCGCCTCGCCGGCGCGGAGGACTCCATTATCCACGAAAATGCAGGTGAGCTGCGGCCCTATGGCCCTATGAATGAGCGCGGCCGCGACTGACGAGTCGACGCCTCCGCTGAGACCGCATATGACTCGGTCGCTCCCCACCTTTTGCCGTATGCGCCCGACCGATTCTTCGATAAAGGAGGCCATGTTCCAAAGCGGCTCGGCCTGGCAAACCGCGAACACAAAGTTGCTCAGGATTTGCACCCCTTTGGGCGTGTGGACTACCTCCGGATGGAACTGGACGCCGAAAAAGGGCTTGGATTCGTGTTTCATCGCCGCCACCGGAGAGTTCCGCGTGTGCGCGATCACTCGAAATCCGTCGGGAAACCGCTTGATGCGGTCGCCGTGGCTCATCCAGGCCTGCTCGCCGTCGGCCAGACCCCGCAAAAGGTCCGAATCGTCATCGATAATCAATTGGGCGTATCCGTATTCCCGCTCCGGAGACGCCTCGACATCGCCGCCAAGTTGCGCGGCCATAAGCTGAAGACCGTAGCAGATACCCAGGATGGGAACGCCCAGTTCAAAAAGGTCGGCCGAACTGTGCGGCGCGTCCTTCTGATACACGGACGAAGGTCCTCCGGATAAAATTATGCCTCGCGGATTGAAGGCCCGTATCTGCTCGATACTGTAATTAAAGGGATGAATTTCGCAGTATACCTTTAATTCTCTGATACGCCTCGCTATGAGCTGCGTGTACTGCGAACCGTAATCCAATATAAGGATTTTATGATCAAGTATGCTCGACATACGCTATTCCAACCAGTAGTTTGGCGCCTCTTTGGTGATTATAACATCATGGACGTGGCTTTCACGCAAACCAGCCGCGGTCTGACGGATGAAACGCGCTTTTGAGCTCAGCTCGTCAATGGTCGCGCACCCCAGATATCCCATACCGGAACGTAAGCCGCCGACCAGTTGATAGACGCTTTGCGACAATGGTCCGCGATAGGGAACGCGGCCCACGATTCCTTCGGGCACCAGTTTGGATTCCTCGGATTCGCGCTCCTGCATGTAGCGGTCGGCGCTGCCTTCGCGCATGGCCTCGATGGAGCCCATCCCGCGATAGACCTTGTAGCTGCGCCCCTGGAAGAGGATTCGTTCTCCGGGGCTCTCGTCGGTTCCGGCGAACAGGCTCCCAACCATCACCGAATGAGCTCCGGCGGCCAGGGCTTTGGTGATGTCGCCTGAAAACTTGATTCCGCCATCGGCGATGATAGGCACATCGAATTTGCGCGCCGCCTTGACCGTTTGCAAAATGGCGGTAATCTGCGGCACGCCCACGCCGGCCACGACCCGGGTGGTGCATATGGAGCCGGGGCCGATACCCACTTTGACTCCATCCACGCCGGCTTCGATAAGTCTTCTGGCGCCCTCTTCCGTCGCCACGTTACCGGCAATGCATTCCATGTTCTTGAAATTGTTCTTGCTGCTGGCCACCGCTTCGAGCACGCCCTTGGTGTGTCCGTGCGCGGTATCAAACACGATCACATCAACTTCGGCCTTCATCAGCGCGTCGATGCGCTCTTCTCTATCCGCGCCCACGCCGACGGCGGCCCCCACCCTGAGTCGCCCAAGATGGTCTTTGCAGCTCAAGGGGTATTTTTTGATCTTCTCGATATCCTTTATGGTGATCAGTCCTTTGAGTTTGCCGCGCTCGTCGACAACCAGCAATTTTTCAATGCGATTTCTATGAAGTATCTGCTTGGATTCTTCCAGGCTGATTCCCTCAAGGGCCGTGACCAGGTTATCCTTGGTCATCACGTCGCCGACTTTCTGCTCCAGATTGGTTTCAAACCGCAAATCGCGGTTGGTTACAATGCCCACCAGTCTGTCGTCCTTGATGACCGGCAGCCCGGATATGCGGTATTTGGACATGAGTTCCAGCACTTGCTGAATCTTCTGTTCCGGGTTCACCGTCACCGGGTCGACGATCATGCCGCTCTCGGATTTCTTGACTTTTTGAACTTCCGTGGCCTGCGCCTGCGGCGACATATTTTTATGTATGATTCCCATGCCACCCTGACGCGCCATGGTGATAGCGGTACGGGATTCCGTCACCGTGTCCATTGCGGCGCTCACGATAGGAACGTTCAGCCGCAGGTTCCGTGTCAGTCGTGTGGAAACATCCACCTCGACGGGAAGCACCTCGGAGTAGCCCGGCAAGAGCAAAACATCGTCGAATGTCAACGCCTCTGGAATCTCATTCTGTTCCATAATTCACCCAATCAATTAATAATCTTATGAAATTGAGGATATAACGCCTTCCAGCAATCCTGAATCGCTTACTATCATGTTTTCCGCGCCGAACGCATCCAAAATTTCCATGACGATAAGCGCGCCCGCGACCGCTATGTCCGCTCTGGCAGCCTCCAACCCCGGCAACCGCTTCCGCTGCTCGGTGGGCATACCGGCCATTATAGAAAAAATTTGTTCAATCCGGTCCTTTTTTATTTGATAGCCGTTTATACGGGAAGGATCATACGTTTCCATTTTTTGCAGCATGGCGGCCAACGTGGTTACCGTTCCGGCGGTTCCCACAAACCGCTCGATTGTTTCCATTCCGCCTCGCAGGTCCAAAACAGCGTCGGCCAGGGAGTCGCGGATGAATTGTCCGGCCTGGACCAACTCTCGCGGAAGCGGCGGATCATGGTCGCTTAAAAAGCGCTCGGTAATGTTGACCGCGCCGATGTCCACACTGTGTATGTTCACCTCATTGCCGCCCCGGCGACCGATCAGCTCGGAACTGCCGCCGCCGACGTCGAAAACCAGAACGGCGCCGGGCGTTTCTTCGATGGCGCACAACGTTCCCGCAAGCGTCAGCCGCGCCTCCTCTTCTCCGCTGATCACCTCCAAGTCCATGCCCGCGCGCTCCCTGGCGCGGTTAATGAGTTCGATTCGATTGGCCGCCTTTCGTACGGCGGCTGTAGCAATGGCTCTATAAGCCGAGACGTTGTGTTCAAGCATGTCCCGCCTAAACTCATCCAAAACCGATACTGATTTTTCGATGGTGTCTTCCGACAGACGGCCGGTCAGATGAAGATCCTTGCCCAGCCTTGTCGTACGCAGTTTTTTTTCCAGAGGCCGAAGCGGTTCCCCGGCTCTCGATATGAGGAGACGTAGCGTATTCGAACCGACATCCACAGCAGCGAATGTTCTCATTGTGAAGCACTGATAGCAAATGGAAGGCCAATTTGCAAGAATTTCGCCTTCGTTCGTCCGGCTTTAATACCTCCCATGACCGGGAAACGGCGCGCTTCCAGAGCGGAAAATAAAGGAAACAGACCGAATATTCAAAAACGTGGTTCTTCCGCCGTGAAACAAAAATTTTCGGCGCCCTTAAACTCTTGTTGACAAAGTAACCATTGGTCACGAATATGCGAGCATATTCTTAAGGAGAATGATGAATGGGATTATTGACCGGCGCTCTTTCTTTTACCCGCTATAATGTGGTCGGACATGAACCCGACCCGTTCTGGGAAGTCATCGGCGAAAAAATCCGGGCTTTCGCGTTCCGTGAAATCGAGAGCGGAACCGACGAAGTGGCCAGGGGCTGGGTGGCGCTCCATAATATGTTGGACAGCGAGTTCAGTTATGCCAGTTACTCGTGCGGGGATTACCTGACCTTTTCCTTTCGCGTGGACCGGAAGAACATACCCGGCGCGCTCTTGAAAAAACGCGTCATGGAAGAAGAACAACGACTGAAAAACGAAACCAACCGCAAACGCATTTCCCGGCAGGAAATCTCCGAGTTGCGCGAACGGGCTCGCATAAGCCTTATGTCCCGAACGCTGGCGGTTCCGTCTCTGTTCGACGTTCTCTGGAGCGTGTCGCAGAAATGGCTTATCTTTAGCGGCGTGAGCGCGAAAGTTCGCACCGAATTCGAGGAATACTTCAAACAGTGTTTCGAGCTCGAACTTATTCCATACCGCCCCTGGGAGATTGCCTCGGCGCCGCAGTCGGCCGTGAAGAACCTCATGAACGTCGAACCTCAACAATTTTTGGATTAGCAATGTCAGATCAAACCACCGACAACAGCTTTCTGGGACGCGAATTCCTAACCTGGCTCTGGTACAAGACCGAAGAACGCGGCGGGGGCGTCTTCGTTCCGGGCATCGGCGATGTGGAAATAGTGTTCACGCGCAGGATCGTGCTTGAAGCCGGCGAGGGAGAATATTCCGAAACGGTCCAATGCCAGGGGCTGCACGCCAACCTCAAAGAAGGTCGCGCGGCGCTCCGTGAAGGAAAAAAGGTGAAGGAAGCGCGTTTGCGGCTCAGCAAGGGTGAATTCCAATGGGAATTTACCTTCAAGGCCGATGAGTTCCGCTTTCAGTCCTTGAGGCTTCCCCAGATGATGGCGTTGGGGGAGGAATCGGACAGCCTTGAAGGCAGAATCCTGGAACGCGTGGCGCTGGTTCAGGAAGCCATGGAAACCATGGACTCGCTCTTTTACAGTTTTCTTGATGAGCGTTCCAAGCCTGACTGGCGAAGCGAACAACTGCCTAAAATAAAACGATGGATCGAATCGTACTGATCGGATAAAGCGGTAACGGACTCATAAAGTAAACGGATAGGCTCTCGGACGCGTATCAGCCTCATGACTTTGCTACGCCTTCCGTTACCGCCCCGCTTAGGCCGTAAGGAAACAAATAGGGTTAACAACGCAAACCGTAAAGTTAACACATGTTAATAAACGTTAACATCAATCAGAATTCCCATCGATCCATTCCCTGATCTATCTACCTAAATTAATTACCATTTCAAGTTTTGCGCCTGCTCGCCCGTCTTGGTACACATATTGCTCACCAGCCTTTTGTAACCACACTTCTTATCGGGTTTTTCAATGGCTGTCACCACGACCATCGATTCCAGAGCGCTGCAATGTCCCATTGTGCTCATCACCATAAAGCGTGAGTTGCGAAAACTCTCGCCGGGGCAAGCGTTGGAGGTTCTGGGGGATAATCCGTCGATACTCAGGGATCTGATGGCCTTTGTGCAAAATCAGTCGGAAATCGATCTCGATGTCAAACAGATCCGCGATATCGAAATCGCCGGAGAGTCCTTTAAAGTTTTTATAACCAAACGCTAGATGTACGGAGGTGCAGGTATGAGCAAAAAGTTGTTCCGGTCAGCCCCATTGGCGCTGGCGTTCTTCTCTGCTCTGATCCTTCTTCTGGGAGGCGCCGCTTTTGCCGACGAGCCGAAACCGCTGCCGCTGCAGACCCAAAAATGCGCGCGCTGCCATTCGGATTTCGCGAGCGAAGAAGGAGTCCTTACCGGTGAGTTTCAGAGTCTTTCGAACAAAGCAAAGTCCATGCAAGTTCAGGTAAACGACACCATGATGATCGTCAAGTTCACGGACGATACCGACGTGGACAATGTAAAAGAACTCAAGGACCTCAAAAAACCCATCCCGGTCAAGGTCTATTACGATAAAAAGGGCGATGACCTGATCGCGACTCACGTCGTGGCCAAGCCGGTCATCAAGGTTCCCCCGGAACAACTGGTGAGCGTGGAGGAAATGCAAAAACTCGTGGCCGAGGGACCTGAAAAGGGCGACTACGTGCTGGTCGATTCCCGTCCCGGCGCCGCTTATACGGAAGGCCATATCCCGGGCGCCGTTTCCATCCCCTTCCCCAAGCTGCTCGATCTGGCCGAGAAAAAACTGCCCAAGGATAAGAATAAGCGCATCATCTTTTATTGCGGGGGATTCAGGTGAACGTTGGCCCCTCTGTCCGCCAGGCTGGCGGAAAATAATTTGGGCTACACCAACGTAAAAGTTTTCCACGCCGGTATGCCCGCATGGCTCGAAGCCGGAAATGTGGCCCTCACCACGCAGGATTTCGTAAAGAACCGCCTGCAGTATCTGGTTATCATTGACACCCGCGGCGAAATGGAGGCCAAGAAAGGCCATATTCAAGGCGCGGTGGCCATGCCGCTTGACGCGGTCATCGCGGAGAAGAACCAATTCCCTCTTGACCATAAAGCCTATATCGTACTGTATGGCCAGGAAACCGAAAATGGCCAAATAAGCCCGATTATAAAGGAAATTCTCAGCTGGGGCTATCAGAACGTTTTCCTGCTTGACGGCGGTTACACGCAATGGACTAAGAACGATTATCCGATCATGAAGGATATGGTGCGGACCAAGATTTTTTATCTGCCCAGACCCCATCCCGGTGAAATCACCGGCGACGAATTCATGAACATCGTGAAATCCAATCCCGGAGACAAAATGATTCTGGACGTGCGCACGGTGGCCGAAGCTTCCAACGGGATGATCGAAGGCGCCGTGAACATCCCGGTTGACGAACTGAGCGGCCGGCTCAAGGATGTGCCCAAGGATAAGGAAATTATCGTCCACTGCCGCACCGGATTGCGCGCGGAAATGGGACACTCCATTCTGATCAACGCCGGCTATAAGGCGCGATTCCTGAACGATAAAATCGCTTTTCTCCAGAATGAGGTTTTTTGCTGCTATAAATAGCGCGTAAGATAAAAGCGGTTCCCCTAATTGGAGAGGCCTTCCACGTGGAGGGCCTCTTTTTTTAGAGGCGCGGCCGGATCGGTGTTATGAGAAGTGAAGCTATGACGAGGGCGCGGCGCTGTACGGCTGAATAATCTATGAAGGTCCAAAGACCGCCGAATGTTTTCTGCCTCTTGTTCCCACAAACAAATCATTTTTTTAGCGCAGCAGGGTTGTCAGGATTACAAAGCAGATGAACACAAGCCACATGTATATCCATTCCCTGTGCGTGGTTTTTTCTAACTCGGCGGCGCGTTTTCTTAGATGAGGATCATCGAAAGCGTACATGGCGGCCAAATCCTCTTATTTTTTTTGGGGTTTTCGATGAATCACAGCGCGTGATCGTTCTTTCCAAATTGTCTGAAGTCATAAACGTTTGAAGGTTCTCCAGGAAGCCCGGGCATGCAAAAGAAAGCCAAATCAGGCGCCATGGATTGTACTCTGAACTGCTCTAAAACCAGTAAAGATAGATAACTAGTAGCGACAGTGTGCAAAAAAACAATTCCCACTTTATCCTTCTCATGGTCCCTTCCTCAACGCGCCAAAACCAACGTGCTTTTTTCCATCGATTTGCTTGGAATTACTTTTTGGATCTATTTCAGAATAAACTATTCGCCACATTTTTCCATAGGGAAAACTCTCCATTTCCATAGGGGAAATTCCCTTTTCGACGTGGGCGCCCGTCTTCGTGTTATCAAGGTTTAAGAGGACAAAAGCGACGATTAACGCTCTTATGGCTGGATTTGTAGCGTTTTAGGGCCTGTGGCGCGCTTCCGCGCCGCGGTTTTTTTCTCCACAGCGCGTCCAATACCCGTTCACGACACGCACAAAAAAAGGAGTCGCCCCTCAGGGCTAACTCCTCATGTTTGCCGGAGGTCGGAGTCGAACCGACACGGGTTATTCACCCACTGGATTTTGAGTCCAGCGCGTCTACCAATTTCACCACTCCGGCGTTGCTTATGCTTTCCTAACGGAAATGAGCGGTTCTTGTCAATGCAAATTGCTGACAGCCGTTTCTTTTCCCGCAGGGAACTCTCGGCGCGCGGCCCTGGTTACGTATGTTCCGGCTCCAGCACGATCTTGCCAAAATGGTGGCCGCGTTCCATGAGCAGAAAGGCCTCCTTGCCCTGGCTGAGCGGCATGACCCGGTCGATGACCGTTTTGAGCTTTCCCGACCAGAGCAGATCGGTAACGTCCCTGAAATCCTGATGATTGCCCATGGTGCTTCCGATGAGGCTTATCTGCTTTCCGAAAATAAACCGGATGTCGATTTCAGCCATGGGGCCGCTGGTGTTGCCGATAATAACTATCCTGCCTCCACGGGCCACCGCTTTCATGCTTACGCCGAGGGTCGCCTTTCCCACGTTGTCGACCACCACGTCCACGCCTCGCCTGTTGGTTCGGGAAAAGATTTCCTTTCCCCAATCCACTTGCGATCGGTCGATGATTTCATCCGCGCCCAGCTCCAGGGCCTTGGCGCTTTTTTCCGAATCGCCCGCCACCACGTACACCTTCGCGCCCGCAAGCTTGGCGATCTGGATAGCCATGCTGTTCACGCCGCCGCCCGCTCCCACCACTAAAACCGACTCGCCGGCGCGAATTTTGGCGCGATGAATGAGCATACGCCAGGCGGCGACACTGACCAGAATCGGCGCGGCGGCGACCGTGAAATCGAGGTCGACGGGCATTTCCTTAAGGTTACCGGCCGGTACGGCCAGGTATTGCGCCGCCCCTCCCCTCACATCCTCACCCAGAATTTGATATCCGGGGCTCACCGAACTTTCGCCGTTGCGCGTATACGCGTCTTCAAACAGGTTGATACCGGGATCCACAACCACCCGCTGGCCTGTCTTCCAGCCTTCAACCCCGGGACCCACTTCGGCAATTTCCCCCGCCACGTCGGCTGATCCCCAATGCGGCATTTCCAGTTTGAGTCCCGGCCATCCCCGCCGTACCCATATATCCAGGTGGTTTATGGCGCAAGCCCGCACTTTTACGATCACCTTGCCCGGCGCAATTTGGGGGTCGGGAACGTCTCCGTATTTCATAACGTCGATATCGCCGTGTTCTTCGAAGTAAAGCGCTTTCATAACAACCAGTCTCCCTTTTCGCGATTCGGAACCCGCAACCGGCTCCGCCCAAGCTTTTCATGCCGACTTTTCATTGTAGCCCAGATCGTAGCTTTTGACGTAGTTAAAAAGGTTCGGATCCCGAACGCCGTGATAGCGGTTGTGCTCGGTTGCTGACTTTTGCTAGCTTCTATCATCGTGACGACTCGGACGCGGCTATGATCGATAAAACAGTCATTCTGGAAACCGTGCTCAAAAAACTGGATAGTCTGCCGGTGGGCGATTACCTGGACGTACGCAGCTACAAGCGCAACAGGTCCATTATAATCGTGAAGAGGTCGCGAGACACATATTTGTTGATCCAGGATGGCTTTGAAAAAAGCAGAGTGGAAACAAAAGAGGAAAAGTTGCGCCCCTTATTGAAGAAGCTTTTTAAGACGGAGTTTCCGCGCAGCCAGAAGTTGCGCGTCTATACCTTGCGACAGTGGAGCGAGGATCACACGGCGGTCATGGACCGCAAGAAGATATAATCCTAAAAGATCGCCTTTTTGAATTCTCTCCGCGGCCCGTATTTTTCCACAAAGTCACGCGGTCCGAACATAAGCGGGACCGGGCCTTTCCCTTTGGCGTCGCTCTTTAAATCCAGCCCTACCGCTGAATCCAGGCCGAGGATATCCTGCTGAGAAAAATTGTCCCAGGTTTCCCACCGTATAAACGGTTTCGAGCCGGGATACTTGGTTATGGTAACTCTCCACAGGTCATCAATGGTACCGTCAAAAAGCACATATCCGAGCTGCGCGGCGCCTTCCGGCGTCTTGGTTTCCCAGGAAAACGCGAAGGTTTTGCAGGGCATTTTCTTTTCCAGTATGTCGCGCACTCTTTTCTGAAGTTCCAGACACTGCCGCGCGGGCCCCATGGATTCAATCTGTCCGAAGTCGTCCCAGCAGCCGCTCCATGCGGCGGCGGGACCGAGGAACATAATAATCGCCAAAACAAGGGCCTTTTTCATACGTGACCTTCCCCGCGCGAGCGAGTGAAATTTTTCGGTTGGAAGAAACCTCGGCATGATGGTTTCCGTGAAGTGACTCATGAAAGAAATGTACCGAAAAGGCTAAATTCAGTCAAAAAAATATTTGTCCACCCTGGCTCAACGCGGGGCTTCTTCGGACGGCTTGCGATTTTTCATATGATACACTAGGATATCGTTTTCAGTCGGAACCTTCAAAACCCCTTGTTCCTCAAGGGGCGGGCCGCGATTGCGATTTCGAACGCTATCAACGGACTTATGCGAAAAATCTTCCGCGAAAGGATACCACACATGGACCAACATATTCGAGCGATCTCGACCTCAAAAGCTCCCCAGGCTATCGGCCCTTATTCGCAAGGCATTGAACAAGGCGACTTTGTATTCGTCAGCGGCCAGTTGGGCTTTGTTCCCGAAACCGGAGAATTCGCAGGCTCCGACTTCGCCTCCCAGGCGCTTCAGGCGCTGCGGAATGTACGCGCCGTATTGCAGGCCGGAGGGGCCGAACTTACAGATGTGGTGACGGTCGATGTCTTTGTCACCGATCTTTCATATTTTGGAACGTTCAACGAGATTTACGCCGATTTTTTCCGTTCGCACAAACCGGCGCGGGCGGTGGTTGAAGTGGCCGGTCTGCCAAAGACCGGATTGGTGGAAATTAAGGTCATGGCCATAAAAAAGCGTGAATCCGTGTAAAGCGCGTGGATATGAGTCGGGCGAGGCGCCGTTACCGTCCGTTTTTCACGTTCTTGAAATAAAAAACTCATTGGCGCCAAACTGGCGTTTATTATCGTAAGAGCTCAAGTTTCACGGGTCGCGCAAGTCTTTTTCATTGGACTTGCGCGCTACAAAATCGCACTTTTCTAAAGAGGCGGGCTTTTGGGCCCGGCCGAAGAATTTTACAGCAGGCTGGACAAAAACATTATGCTGGCAATACGACCGAATGAAATAGCGTTCGACATAGACGGTGTTTTCGCCGACACATTCAGGGCATTTCTCGTCAAGGCGGGGGAATGGTATGGTTTGAATATGGAATACGATAGTCTTGACGACTATTTTTTCTGGAAAACTTTCAATATTGAAGGCGCGTCGCTCGAACGGCTGATGCATGGCATTTTGTTCGAACCCATTGAGATTGGGATCCAACCCATCACCGGAGCTGTTGAAGTTTTGACACGCCTGAGCGCGCATGGAAGCTTGCGCTTCATAACCGCGCGTTCGGAATCCGAGCCTATACTGGAGTGGATCAGGGTTTGTCTGCCGACGGTAGCGGCCGATTCGATCCATATCGTGGCCACCGGGGAGTCGGTGGACAAACTCCCCGTACTCAAGGCGCATGGCGTGAAATATTTCGTGGAAGACAGGCTGGACACCTGTTTCCTGATAAGCGAAACCGACACCACGCCCATAGTCTTTGACCAGCCGTGGAACAGGAAGCCACATCCGTTTCATGTGGTCAGTTGCTGGGAAGAAATCGCCTCACTCATTGACTGGAGTTAAAACGCAGGCGCCTTCTTACCAATAAACGGTAATGCGCCTATTCTTTTCCGACGCTCTGCAACAGCCTCCGCATTTCTACCAACAACTCTTCCATCTTCCGAATGATCTTATTGGTGGGAGCGACTCTAATGCGGGTTCCATACTCTATGGAAAAACGGATCTCTTCCGCCGGCACATCATCCGGGAACAACGCGCCGCTGATGAGGGCCCCTTGCAGGCTCGCCCCCTGGAGATCGCATCCCGAAAGATCGACCCCGCGCAGGTTGGTGTTTCTCAAATAGGTTCCTGACAGATCAAGACCTTTCAAACGCGCCTTGCGCAGATCCAATCCGGAAAGATTGGCGTTTTTCAGGTCGGGAGCTTTGCCCTCCATTACAAGGCGGTTAAAATGAGGCAAATTTTCCTCAAACAACATTTCAACTTTTGGAATAGCTCTGATTTCCAGCTCTTTTTCCATGTCAATATCCCTACGCTTCCCCCTGCTTGGATTTATTCCGTTCCCACGTGAATTCGGTAGGCCTGACTGTTAGGTACTTACTAGAAATAATAGGTAATCCGATCCGCAATGATCAGAAAACTCAAAATTCCGATACCCGCCCAGAAAATCCATCCACTGTATTGAAAAAGAATGTGCGCGCCGTAAACCGCCTTAATGAACTGTTTCAGATTATAGGTTGTGAAACGGGCGTCGTTACCATTTTTGTCCCATACCTGGAATTTGGCCTGCTCGTACATCGCGCCGTCCGCCGCCAGCGCATAGGGAACATAACCAACCAGTCGTATCGAGCTGATGTCCCAATCCTTTATTTTTAAAATCACATCCCGCTGAGGCGACCGGAAGCCTTGACCATCCGCGGCGCGTTTAAACAAACGCGCAAAAGCGCGCATACCGTTCTCGTTGACATTCAGGTTTTCGCCGACACGAGTTTTCAGATACTCATATTCATTGAGGGTCGTCTGGTATTCCGGGATGAGCGTTCTTTGCACAAACGAATAATCCGAATGGTGGGACGACAGCCATCCGGTGACGCACAGCGCAATACCCAGCAGCGAACCCCAGAAGAATATTTTTTCCATAATCGTCCTTCCCGATTGAACCGTTTGGCGCGGTCAACCGGGTCCCTCTTTAAATATATCGTCTCTTTCAGGAATTATATTACAGATTATTTTCCTTGAACTACTTTCTCGAATCGATCTTTATCCAGCAGAATATAGGAGCCTTCGGCTCGGGTAGCCACAACGTCTCCGCTATCGTAGATTTCGGCGGTGAGGAACACTTTCCGCCCTTCAATAGAGGCAATTCTGCATCGGGCTTCCAGTTCACTACCCACCAGGACCGGCTTCATAAAAGTCACGCTTATACCGCCCGTGACTCCCATTTGACCGGTGAACGTGTGCGTGGCCCACCCCATGATTTCGTCAAAAATCCCGCACTGAATGCCTCCATGCAGCACCTTTCCCAGTCCTTTGAAACGCGCTTCGGGTATCCAGCGGCACACCACTTCCGGCGGCTCCGTTTCCGACCGTTGGAATTCCAGCTTTAATCCGTGCGCATTTCGCGGGCCGCAAAAGAAACAGTCGCCGTCGGGATATGAATTGGGTATCTTTTTCAACATCCTTCTTCCTTATAGAACATGTATCGCGCGCAAAATGGTTTCCAAATAATCATGACGCGTCACGAGACATAGACGGTAGGATCGGGGACCCCCGCCTCCGCAAACCCTTTTCTGCGCAGAAAGCAGCTATCGCACCGGCCGCACGCTTCCCCGGCGGGCGAAGGATCGTAGCAACTGCTGGTTATGCTATAGTCGACGCCTAACGCCACCCCTTTTCGAATAATATCCGCCTTGCTCATAGCGATAAGCGGCGCATGTATCTTTACCGTCATGGCGCCTTCCACGGCCGCCTTTGTGGCGAGGTTCGCCATCCTTTCGTAGGATTGGATGTATTCGGGCCGGCAATCCGGGTAGCCGCTGTAGTCGAGCGCGTTGACGCCAATGAATATATCCGCGGATTCCAAAACCTCGGCCCACGCCAACGCGTATGAAAGAAAAATCGTGTTGCGGGCCGGCACGTAGGTTATGGGTATGCCTGAGGCAAGGTCGGATTCCTTTCGGTCCTTGGGGACCTCCAGGTCGTCGGTCAAAGCGGAACCTCCGATAAGACGCAGATCGAGATTCAAAACAAGATGCTTTCGAGCCTTCAAACTCAGGGCCACCTTTCTGGCCGCCTCGAGTTCGACGGCGTGACGTTGTCCATAGTTAAAACTGAGGCTGTATATCTCGAAATTTTGCGATTGCGCAATCGCCATGACCGTTGTGGAGTCGAGCCCCCCACTGGAGAGCGCAACGGCCTTTTTTGTTTCATTCATGGCAGCTCCTTATGCGGCGGTAACGCGCGTCACTTGAACGATTATAGCAGGCTTACGGCGGTAAAGCGGCGGAGCGCGAAACAAATTTGCGCCCCTCGCCGGCGTTCAAGACTCAAGTTTATCCATAAAACGCACGATTAATGAAAATGACGGCGCCGGTTCACGCGTCCGATTGTCGATTAATATACCGTCAGCCGCTTTAAACGTGTGTATGGCAGATATCGCGATATTTGACAACATCCTGACCTCGAAAGTCTGAATTTCGCCAGCGGGCCTGCAAACAATGGGTATCATGCTAAAGCGTTGGAGTTCCAGCTTCCTGCTTCCGTTTACGGTTCTTTTGCTTTCGGCTCTTCTCATCTGGCAAGCGCCGGAACTGGCAGGGCGTTTGAAAGACGCGTCTCAAAAAGCTGTGACGCTTGACGCGCTCCTCAAAACCCCGTTCATTTTCTTTTCATTGTGTTTCCTGATGGGTTGGCGGTACGGCAATCTGGGTTTGGCGCTTTCCGGACTCTGTCTCTTCTGGTCATACCTTGCGGTGAGCGCCGCGCATACGGCTTCCCCCTTCAACGAACTCAGTCTCGGCCTGATCGCGGTCCTGCTTCCGCTCCATTTTGCCGTTTTCTCCTCCCTGACCAACCGCTGGGTGATAACTCCTTTCGGTCTGATCTACATGGCCGCGCTTACCGCGGAAGCCTGCCTATTCGCGCTGTTTTTCTATTTTAACGTGTCAATTGCGTCCTTTGCGGCCACTCTTGACGTGGAGTCCCAATTTCAGAACTGCGTGGAGTACGTCCTCCGCGTCTTTGATTCCGGCGCCTCCCCTATTCCTTCAGCCATAAAGCTTGGGACGGTTATACCGCTATCGAGTCTGGCGATCTCGCTCGCTCTCCTGCTCAACAAGCTCTTGCGGAGAAACGAAGCGTTTTCCGCCGCCTTTATCGGCGCGATCATCGCCTCTCTGCTGGGCTCGCGCCATTATCAAGACATGTTCTCCGCCTCAATATATTTTTCCGCCGCCGGGTTCATTCTTGTGGCGTCCTCCGTGGAGGTATCTTTCCTCAGGTCGCATCTGGACGAACTCACCGGTCTGCCGGCCCGCCGCAGTCTCAATAAAGCGCTTTTGAACGTCGGCCGCCGCTATACCGTCGCGATGATCGACATCGATCATTTTAAAAAGTTCAATGACCGCTTCGGCCACAAAGCCGGCGATCAGGCCCTGCAAAAAGTAGCGTCAAAGATGGCGACGCTCGGAGGCAGGGCCAGGATATTCCGCTACGGTGGCGAGGAGTTCACCGCGCTGTTTCCGGGACAAACCTTGAAGGAATCCTTGCCGCAACTGGAGGATCTGCGAATAGCCATAGAAAAGGATTACTTTGTGGTAAGAGACGCGGAACGCAGAAAACAGGCCGGCCGCGCTCCCAATCGCAACGCTTCAGCCCCCAAACGGGTCAAAATTACGGTCAGCGTCGGAGCGGCCTCCTCGGAAGGAGGAACTGCGAGCCCGGAACAGGTTATGCGAAAAGCGGACAAGAAGCTATACGCCGCAAAAAAGGCGGGCCGGAACAGAGTCAAATCCTAGGAACGAGCCCAACCAGGCTTTGACCGTGGCCAGTCAGAGCAACACATTGAAGGAACCCGCCTAGATGAGTTGCTTATCATAGGGTCCGCGCTGAGGGCCACCTTTGCGGATTCTCGTAAGCGCCCATTTCGCCACATGACGCACCTTCTCGTCCGGATCGTTCAGTAATTCTTCCAGTGGCGCCTCGGCGCGCTTATCACCTATCATACCCAAACTCCACGCGGCGTTTTCCCGCACGTCGGGATCGGAGTCGAGCAATCTACCGATAACCGGTTCAACGGCCGCTTTTCCGAAGGAACTGAGCGTCAGGGCGGCCTCCTTGCCCGGGGTCGTCTTGATGGAAACAACACGGAATGATCCGCGGCTGATGTAAATAACGGTTTCATCGCCCAGTAATTCGACCAGATAGGGAATCGCCGGAAGCGACTGGGGACCCATTTTCCGCAATCGCGCGGCGGCCGCGGCGCGAGCTTTCGGATCCGGGGAATAAAGCATCTCGATTTTATCACGCACTTCCGGGGGTATGTCTTTGCTGATTTGGGGTTGAGTCGCTCGGTCGGGGGTTGAGGCGCAGCCGAACAACGCTTGAAACAGCAGAAACAGCAGAGCAATTTCAGCGGCAAACCGCGCTCTTCCCTGAATGCTATATTTTTGAAAAAATGCCATACTCGCTATGGAATCACTTTCAAGAGTACCATGCTTCGATTTCTTCAGTTTCCTCTATTATACTCGTCCCCTTGATAAAATCAAAATAACGAATACCTCCCCAAAAGATCGGATCGGATGACTTACGCCTCGACGGCCTCTGCCGCCTGCTCTTTCTTGACTTCCAACCGGAGGTATTTCACCGCGATAAGACTCGCCCATAGCAGGCATCCCACCAAAATGATACCCACCGAAAAGCTGAGCTCTTCTCCGCTAATGCCGATAAGGGCCGGAATGGCTCCGCCGCCTACGAAGAAGCTGACTGGGGCTATAAGAGATATGGTAATATTGCTGGTTTCCGGAGGGCCTATCCGGGAAATGGCGGAGAA
>ENA-OSEO01000770-OSEO01000770.1-sediment-metagenome-genome-assembly--contig:-NODE-770-length-73088-cov-8.782951_pt1 | contig 73088 bp, 50 predicted proteins | sample MGYA00237883_ERZ534232 | MGnify/ENA metagenome assembly ERZ534232
CGCATTAAAGCAAGCCGGGAAGACATTGTAAAATCATTGGAAGGATACTGGACTACTGAACATTTATTTGAACTTCGCCAATGTTACCAACTATATTGCACCCATCGTCAGATGATTGAAGAATGCGACAGGGAAATAGAAAAACAGTTGGTTGAGCAAATTGCTTCAAGAAACGAAGGTATTATACCCGATATTCCCAAAGTAAAAAGAAAAGTTTCCGGCGGTAAACACAAAGTTCCATTTAACCTCACGGCCCATCTCAGGGAGATATTGGGTGTAGATGTTACAGAAGTCGTTGGTATAAGCGAAATAAGTGCGCTGACCATTATGTCCGAAGTGGGCACAGACATGTCCAAATGGAAAACCGAACATCATTTTACCTCATGGTTAGGATTAGCGCCAAATACAAAAGTATCAGGGGGAAAAACAATAAGTAGCCGCATCATGAAAAAGAAGCACCATGCAGGCCAGGCATTCAGAATGGCAGCCAATAGTTTAAACAACAGCAAAAGTCCTTTGGGTGATCATTACCGGAGGATACGGGCAAAAGCAGGTGCGGCAAAAGCCGTTGTGGCAACAGCAAGAAAACTCGCAATTATCTATTACAAGATGGTTGCCAACAAAGAAGCTTTTAACCCTAAAGCTTTGGAGGATTATCAACAAAAGTATAAACAAAAGAAAATCAATCAACTCAAGAAGAAAATCGCTCTTCTTGAGGCGGCTTGAAAAAATAAGTTACATAAGAGGAATTAGTGATCTGTATTCGCCGCACAATTACAAATACTTGTATTGGTGTGCAATATTATTATATGGCCTGCTGCATGGATTAAACTTCCGGTTTACAAATTATTGGTATACCCTTCTTATCCCTTTCCTGACTATGCCCCAGATAGTTCTGGGGTTCATACTTAGCTATATAAGAGTAAAATATGGAATCTTATTTTCTGTAATTTTCCATTTTATTGTTAATACTCAAATTTTATTTACACATTAGAAAAATTATGCAAAAAGCTGAACTCCCCGGCAAAATAAAATAGCATTTTTTAAAATTAATTGCTTTAATCTATTTTTAGTAGAGTAAAAATGTATAATTTAGCAGAGAGTTACACAGGTAACGTATTTTATTTTATAACCCCCTAAAACAAAAAATGATGAATAATACTAAAGAGGAAAGAAAGGTGATTTATACCTTGCTATTTTGTTTAATTTTCATGGCCGCAGCATACTTTTTAGGTAAAGAACCTGGGCGGTATGAAAAAAATACGGATCAAGCATATAACCGGTTGGAAGATGTCTCACCTTTAAATAACTCATATTGAAGACATAATAAATATAATTGGCTAATAACCATATTTGTAATAAAAAATAGTATTACACTGTTTATCTTGATTTGTTGCCTGATTCCTGATTTATCACAAGTTCGTTGTGAGAACAAAGAAATCTGCAATAAAAATGATTTACATGACAATTTATGTCATTCCCTATTCCATAAACGACACTCAAACCATGAAAAGATTATATAGATTTAAATGGATGGATAAATTAATCCATGCTGAAAGAACCGGAACTCCAAAAGAGTTTGCTGAAAAGCTTTCCATTTGTGTGAGTTATCTCCACAGCCAGATAAAAGACCTTAAAGAAGAATATAATGCACCTATCAAATATACCAGAATAAGGCAAACGTATTACTACGACTCTGACTTCAGACTGAAATTGTAAAATGGCATAAAAAATAATGCCGCTTTGAAATCCCCTGATAAGAGATCACTTTCATTATGTAAATTGATCATTCTGCTTGTCTTTAAAATCAATGAATTTGCTGGTAATCAAAAATTTCAGAAAATTCAGATACTCTGGTTTTACATTGACTTATTCTACTTATAACCCGCAGACAAAAGATGAAAGAAGTTTTACCCTCTGAATTTATCAATATTTCTGTTGAAAAACACTTTTCAAAATTCAATAAAGGTTCAAATATAATTTATTGGACAGCAATACTGATATTACTGACGGCATTTGCCTTGTCATTTATAATAAAAATTACCATTACGGTACGAACAAGGGGTATTATACGGGCTGTTTCAGAGCCTGTTCATGTAATTGCGCCGGTAAATGCAAAAGTCACAGAGACATCTGTAAGGGAAAATAAACTGGTTAAACGGGGAGATACCCTGGTGTTTCTTGATAAAGAGAAACATATTGAAAAAATTTATCATCTCCGGGAACTTATTGCCAAAAACAATAACTACCTGAATGATATTGATGAAATGCTGAGTTCTGAGCTTCTTAACATAAAGACACCACTTTTTCAGACTGCGTGGGATGAATACCGGCAAAAAATAGTTGAATTTGATCTGAATATCAACCTGCTGGAAAAATCTTTTAACAGAACGGATTTACTATTCAACAAAGGAGTGATCCCGGCTGCTGAAAAAGAAGAGAAACAGTATCAACTTGAAAACATAGTCGAAGAAAAAAATGCTTTTATCAAACAAACCCGGAATCAGTGGCACCGGATGATTACAGATTATGAAAATGCAAACAGCAACTATTCAAACGAAATTGAAATTCTTAAAAATGAAATTAATAATCATTATATAATCTCCCCCTGCAACGGTTCTGCTGTAAAATTTAACGGAATTCAACCCGGCAGCTATGTTACTGCAGGACAAACAATAGCTGTTATTAGTCCCGAAGATTCGCTTATTTCAGAAAACCTTGTTCCTCCGAAAAATATCGGATATCTCTTAAAGAATATGCCTGTTTCATACCAGGTGGATGCTTATAACTATAATGAATGGGGACTGGCTACAGGAAAGATCATTGACATATCAAAAGAAGTTGTTATGATAAATGATCAGCCTTTTTTTAAAGTGCGGTGTAATATAAATGAGCAATTCCTTGAGCTTAAAAACGGCTATCAGGGTAAGTTGAAAAAAGGACTGACAACAACCACAAGGTTTGAAGTAACAAAGCGAACCCTGGCCCAACTGCTGTTTGACAAAACCGACAACTGGCTAAATCCAAATATTATTAATGAAAATTGAGATTAAACAACATGACATAACCGACTGTGGCGCGGCTTGCCTGGCTTCTGTTGCTTCATACCATAAGTTATATCTGACGGTTGGAAAAATAAGACAATTGGCCGGAACAGACCGGCAGGGAACAAATGCATGGGGATTGATAAAGGCTGCGGAAAAAATAGGTTTAACAGCCAAAGGGGTTAAAGCACAACCTGAAGCATTGACTCAGATTCCATTGCCGGCAATTGCTCATGTCATAACAAGTAAAAAGTTACAGCATTTTGTAGTGATATATAAGGTAACCCGCAATTACCTGCAAATAATGGATCCGGCTTGCGGAAAACTTAAAAAGGTTAGCCGGGAATCATTTACCAATGAGTGGACAGGAGTGTTAATATTGCTTTCTCCGTCTGCAAATTTCAAGACAGGTAATGAAAAAGTCCCTAATATCAGACGATTTTTATTTCTGTTGTACCCGCACCGCAAAATTATTGGCCAGGCTCTTGCCGGGGCTTGCCTGTTTACGCTTCTCGGACTTTCAACCTCTGTGTATATTCAGAAAATTACAGATCATGTTTTACTGAATGAAAATATTAACCTCCTGAACCTCATGAGCATTATCATGCTTGTGATCCTGGTTTTCCAAATCTTTACCGGAACTCTGCAAACAAAATTTATCTTAAAAACAGGTCAGCTTATTGATGCAAAACTGATATTGGGATATTATAAACATCTGCTGAAACTGCCTCAGCGATTTTTTGATACTATGCAGACGGGCGAGATTATTTCACGAATTAATGATGCTGTTAAAATCAGGGCATTCATAAATGATACGCTTATCACGCTTGTGGTAAATATGTTTATTGTGACTTTTGCATTTACCCTGATGTTCGTATACAACCGTAAGCTTGCTTTGATAATGTTAATATTAATACCCCTTCATCTAATCACATACCTGGTAACAAATTATTTGAACAAGAAACGGGAAAGAATAATTATGGAACAGGCGGCTGATGTTGAGTCGGGTTTAGTGGAATCCATTGATTCTGTAAAAACTGTAAAGCAACTGGGACTTGAGCAAATTTCAAACTTAAAAATTGAAATACAATTTGTTAAACTTCTTCACTCAATATATAAGTCAGGCTTAAATTCACTGTTTGCAAGGAATTCAACGTTTTTTACAAACCGCCTGTTTACCATTATCTTATTATGGTCAGGAAGCCGGCTGGTGTTGCAAAGGGAGATTACGCCGGGTGAATTAATGTCATTTTATGCTTTAATTGAATACTTTACAGGTCCGGTCGAGGGTCTGATAAATATGAATAAGACTTATCAAAATGCTTCAATAGCGGCCGACCGGCTGTTTGAAATTACTGACATTGAGCCTGAACCTGATGGGAATATCTCTGATATTTTAAAAATAAGACCGGGTAATATCAGATTCAGAAATGTCACCTTTAGCTATGGAATGCGAACATCTGTTTTTGAAAACTTTAACCTAACCTTTGAAAAAGGCAAAATAACTGCTGTCGTTGGAGAGAGCGGATCAGGGAAGACCACAATAGCTGCGCTGCTTCAAAAATTATATACGCCTGATGAAGGGGCTATATTTTTGAGTGATGCCAATCTGACTTATATTAACAATGAAACGCTCAGGAGACATATCGGTGTCGTTCCTCAAAATCCGGATCTCTTCACCGGATCAGTATTGGAAAATATTGCCGCAGATAATGTGAATTCTGATATGCCTAAAGTACTTGACATTTGTAAAAATCTCGGAATGATCAGTTTTATTGAGGAGCTTCCTCACGGCTATAACACCTTGCTTGGTGAACACGGAGCAACAATATCAGGTGGTCAGAAACAACGCATAGCCCTGGCAAGAACTCTTTATCGATCTCCGCAAATCCTGATCCTCGATGAGGCCGCTTCATCACTGGACTCGCTGGCAGAGAGTTATGTGCAAAAAACAATAAGACAATTACAACAAGCGGGCAAGACTGTTATCCTTATCACTCACAGTCTGGCTTCTTCTGCAGGGGCTGATAAAATTTTGGTATTGGATAAAGGTAAAGTTGTGGATGAGGGTACTCACGAAGAACTCTACAAAAGAAAAGGGAAATATTATGAACTTTGGCAAAAACAGATGCCGCTGAAAACCTGATAAGACTCCAGGAGAAACCTGATATTCATAATGTTCTTTACGTATGAAGAACAAAATATCGCCCTGTTCACTATATCAGATACTCGATGATCCTTTTCTTTGGATCAAAAGGGCCCAAAGCATTAAGTCCGAGTGACTCAACAGCAATATTAATCAATTCATCATCAGAAAGATCTGCCGGCAGGTTTTGCTGTTCTGAAAAATAACGGCCAGCATCAAGCATTGACTTTAGGGGAATAAGCCCAATAAGCTCGGACCCTGAGACCCGGCACCCTTTTTCGAGTGCTTTGCGTTTCACCTCTTCAAAAACTTTGTGTACCGGCGTGACTGATATATCCAGTATATTCATGGAAACCTGGGTAATGCCCGGATCTTTTAGATACCAGCCTATAGCCCTTACCTTTTTGAGTGTCCCCGGAATACGTACCTTCTTCCCACTCAAACCTGAACCTGATAAATCATTTTTCATGCCGTCCCGGATATTTTTTCCCGAACCCTCAGCAGATAACCCGGAATTATTCTGATAGTCTGCGCGACCTCCAGTCTCAGATTTGTTTACAGCTGTCTCCCCTGGAGAAGATTTGTCGCATGAAGGCACCATGCGGCCGGATTCCCTTATCTCCTCTGCAATTTCACGGGCTGTTTCTACTGAATTGGTATCAAGATTAACATTAAATGCAACCAGGATCTTGCGTGCACCTATGACTGTAGCTCCTGTTTTTGCTACTCTGTCAGTCCACTGCGATGGACCAAAATCGGGTTTCCACCTCTCCGTTAACATTTTTTCTCTTAACCCTTCATATTCTCCTTTGCGGCAGTTGGCCAGACTCCTTCTTTCATCATAGAATGCAGAATTTTCATAACAGTAAACAGGGATCCTCAGCTCCTCTCCCACTCTCCGGGCAAGATTGCGTGCAAGTTCACTGGTCTCGTCCATGGTTATTCCGGAAATTGGTATCAACGGACAAACATCTGTTGCGCCCAGACGGGAGTGCACGCCTTCGTGCTTTGTCATGTCGATAAGCTCTGAAGCTTTTTCTATCCCTCTGAAAGCAGCTTCCGCAACATCTTCAGGTGGACCAACAAATGTTATTACGGTGCGGTTGGCAGATATTCCGGAAGAAATGTCCCGAATCTTTACTTTCCCTGAACCTTCGATAGCAAATGCAATTCTCCTGATGATATTCTCATCCCGGCCTTCAGAAAAATTTGGAACACATTCGACTATTTTATCCATCTGCAACATTTTTTTTATTGACCTGGTTAATGCTAAAATATGCTGTTGAACTGACCATTTTCGTCAATATAATCACTAAAAGCAACCTCCCCCTTTAAAGACTATTTAAAGATGAACATTTTTATTTATAACCGGTACACAGAATGTCCCCGATTTAAACAGGAAAAGAATATTTTATACACAATATATGAACTCTCTAAAGTCAAAAAGCCTGTCCCCACTGGGAGACAGGCTTCCGGTTTTGTTATATTTTCCGGCAATTATTCGTCGATCGAAATTGCATCAACCGGGCAAACCTCCGCGCAAGAGCCGCAATCGGTGCAAAGTTCAGGGTCAATAACATAAATATCACCTTCTGATATTGCATCAACCGGGCATTCATCTATACATGTTCCACATGCGATGCATTCATCCGAAATTTTATATGCCATAGTAGTAAAGTTTAAAAATTTAACATCTATATAACCACAAATGTACAAAGATTCGCAAAAATACAAAGTAACAGGTCAATTAATACTCTTTTTTTTAATTTTGCGTGTAAATAAAATCTATGGAATCAACAAATCTGCTTTATGCCTTTCTGCTTACCACATTTGCAGGCCTCTCAACCGGTATAGGAAGTGCTATTGCGTTTATAGCCCGGAGAACCAATACTAAATTGTTAACAGTTTCGCTTGGTTTTTCAGCAGGTGTGATGATTTATATATCTTTTGTTGAAATTTTTGCAGAAGCAAAAATACATTTTATCGAAACTTACGGTGACTTCAAAGGTACACTCTTTACTGTCATTTCATTTTTCGGGGGTATAATTCTGATTGCCCTGATTGATAAGTTCATACCTTCAATTGAGAATCCTCATGAGATACGCCCGCTGGAGGAGTTAAAAGAAAAGCCTTCGAATAAGGGGAACCATAAGCTTTTCAGACTGGGAATTTTAACTGCTTCGGCTGTAGGAATACATAACTTTCCGGAAGGTATAGCAACGTTTATGACAGTTCTGCATGATCCTGCCGTTGGTATTGCTATTGCCATTGCAGTGGCTATCCATAATATCCCTGAAGGGATTGCTATTTCTGTTCCGATTTATTTTGCTACGGGCGACAGAAAAAAGGCATTTTGCTATTCGTTTCTTTCCGGACTGGCAGAGCCTGTGGGTGCCTTTCTTGCTTATCTGCTTTTATTACCTCTCCTGAATGCAGGTAATACAAGTATTGTTTTCGGAGCATCAATGGCGGCAGTTGCCGGAATTATGGTCTTTATATCGCTCGACGAACTGCTTCCCTCGGCAGAACAGTTCGGTGAACATCACTGGGGTATCTACGGACTTATAGGCGGAATGGCGGTTATGGCCACAAGCCTTCTCTTTCTATGACAGACCGGGTGATTTCAAAAATCCTTCAATCTTTTTCAGAAGCCTGATTCAAAAAACTTAACTCACAATAATCTGATTAAAATCAGAAATATTATCATTGTCAAATTCTGCCTTTTATCATATAAAACAACGTTAATATTCAGAGAAAACCTTATCTAAGCAAATCTCTTTATTAAATGACAGAATCAGAAAAGAATATCTAAACAATGTAATTTTTCAATTTTTGCCAGTTAACCTTTTCTGCTCTTTCCGGTAATAACTGCATACTGCTTTTAGTCCGCAGATTTCACATTTTGGTTTCCTGGCAAGACAGGTATACCTGCCGTGAAGAATTAACCAATGATGAGCCTTGGTGATCAGCTCCTCAGGAAAATACTTTACAAGTTGCTTTTCGGTTTCCAGTGGTGTTTTTGCATTATTGCTCAGGCCAATCCGCGCAGCAACCCTGAAAACATGTGTGTCGACAGCCATAACCGGCTCGTTAAAAACTACTGAGGCAATGACATTGGCTGTCTTACGCCCGACACCGGGTAATTTTTGCAGATCTTCAACATTACCGGGTACTTTACCGCCAAATAACTCTGTTAAGGCCTGCGACATGCCGGAAAGATGCTTTGCTTTATTGTTGGGATAGGAGCAGCTTTTGATGAATTCATAAATTTCTTCTACTCCGGCTACTGCCATTTTTTGGGGAGTGGGGAATCGCTCTAACAGAGGGGGAGTGATCATATTAACTCTTTTATCTGTGCACTGGGCCGAGAGAATGACAGCAACAATCAGATGAAACGGATCCTTATATTCAAGTTCGGTTTCAGCAACAGGCATCTCCTTCAGGAAATATTCCGTCACATATTCAAAAAGCTCTTTTCTCTTCATTCAAAATCAGACAAACCTATTATGCCCCGGCATCTCAGGTAAAGAAAAAATTAATGATTTGGGCTAAATGTTAAACGGAGTATTAAATATCATCAAACTCCAGATCTTTGAAATCCTTGTCCGACTCTCCCTTTTCAACAGCAATCTCTTCTTTCTCAGCACTATATTGCTGTATTTCAGGCTGATTATCATGAATGTACCTGATAACCTCTTCAAGACTGTCAGCAAATTTTTCAAAATCTTCCTGATAAAGAAAAACCTTGTGCTTTTCGTAGTGAAACTGACCTTTGTCCGAAAACTTCTTTTTACTTTCCGTAATGGTCAGATAGTACTCATCATTTCTGGTGCTTTTTACATCGAAAAAATAGGTCCGCTTTCCTGCCCTGATTACCTTTGAATAGATCTCCTGTCTGACAATTTCATCCGTCTTTTTCAACTCTTCCTTATTATCAACACTTTCCATCCTGCTATTTTTAAGATTTCTTCCTGGTTAGTGCTTCAAAAATATAAAAATATTTCGAATTTTAGTTCACAACCAAAACTAACCTTATCTATCTTTCGACAAAATCAGGTTATAAAACCTAATTTAAAAACATTCTAAAATAAAAGGTAGTTACTAACTGTAAATATCTCCTGATGATGCAAGCAAGGTATTATAAAGAAGTGAAACTCTGGTCATAGGTCCCACTCCTCCCGGAACAGGGGTTATATATGAACACTTTCCGGCAACTTCATCGAAAAGCACATCTCCTTTGAGCTTCCAGCCTGATTTGGTTTTGTCTGACTTCACTCTTGTTGTGCCTACATCTATTACTACCGCTCCCTCTCTCACCATATTGCCTTTAACAAATTCAGGTACCCCGATTGCGGCAATGAGAATATCGGCATTGCGGCATATCTCCTCAAGATTCCGGGTGCGGCTGTGGGCTACCGTGACTGTAGCATTTATTGCTTTCTGAGACATCAGGATGCTGAGCGGCCGGCCGACAATATTGCTTCTGCCAAGGATTACGCAGTTACGTCCTGCCGTTTCAATATTATAACGCTTTATAAGCTCAATGATGCCAAAAGGAGTTGCAGATATAAATGAAGGGAGGCCGATTACCATGCGGCCAAGATTTTCAGGATGAAATCCGTCTACGTCTTTTCGCGGATCAATTGTTTCAATAATCTTTCTTTCTGATATATGTACAGGCAATGGCAACTGAACTATAAAACCGTCAATATCATCATTGTTGTTAAGCTCCTTTACCTTGCTGATAAGTTCATCCTCTGTCACATTATCTTCATACCTTATGAGAGACGACTTAAATCCTACCTCCTCACAATCCTTAATTTTATATGCTACATAAGTTTCGCTGCCTCCGTCGTGCCCGACCAGCACAGCAGCAAGATGGGGGGGTTTGCCGCCTTTTTCTTTTATGGCTGCAACCCTGGCAGCAATTTCCAGCTTAATCTCTGCTGCCACCTTTTTCCCGTCTATCAAGTTCATAATATATTTATGTTAGTTCCGATTTATTTATACTTTGGCGCCTGTCTCTGCATATTGCCCATTACCTGTGACATGTTTTTCCCCATCGAGACCATCTTCATCATCTTCCTTGTTTCGGTGAACTGCTTGAGCAAACGGTTTACCTCCTGTATGTTTGTTCCTGAGCCGCCGGCAATGCGCTTGCGCCGGCTGCCGTTGAGAAGAGCCGGATTTTCACGCTCTTCGGGGGTCATGGAGTGAATAATGGCTTCGATATGTTTAAATGCATCATCATCTAAATCCACATTCTTCATCGCTTTCCCCATACCGGGTATCAGAGAGACAACGTCTTTTAGGTTACCCATTTTTTTAATCTGATGGATCTGCTTCAGAAAATCGTTGAAATTAAAAGTATTTTTGGCAAGTTTCTTCTGAAGTCGGCGTGCTTCTTCTTCATCAAACTGCTCCTGCGCTTTCTCAACCAGAGTGATAATGTCGCCCATACCCAGAATCCTGTCGGCCATACGGGCCGGATGGAAAGCTTCAATGGCATCTGTTTTCTCGCCGGTACCTACAAATTTGATTGGCTTGTTTACAACCGACCTTATAGACAGAGCTGCACCACCTCTGGTATCGCCGTCAAGTTTTGTCAGAACAACTCCGCTAAAGTCAAGCACGTCATTGAACTCTTTGGCAGTATTAACGGCATCCTGACCGGTCATGGAATCTACAACAAAGAGTATCTCATTCGGCTCGATGGCCTTTTTTATCGATGAGATCTCTTTCATCATCTGCTCATCTATCGCCAATCGTCCGGCCGTATCGATTATCACTACATCATACCCCTTGTTTTTAGCCTCCTTTACTGCAGATCTGGCAATCTTAACAGGATCCATATTGCCCTCTTCAGTATATACAGGAACACCTATCTGCTCTCCAAGCACCTTAAGCTGATCAATTGCAGCAGGCCTGTATATGTCGCCTGCTACCAGCATCGGGTGTCTTCCTCTTTTGTGCTTCAACATGTTGGCAAGCTTTGCAGCAAAGGTTGTCTTACCTGAGCCCTGCAGTCCTGCCATCAAGATGACAGAAAGTGAACCGGAGAGATCAATACCCACTGAATCACCACCCATCAGTCGGGTAAGCTCGTCCTTAACAATCTTAACCATCAACTGACCCGGTTTTACAGCACTAAGAACATTCTGACCAAGGGCTTTCTCCTTGACATCGTTAGTGAACTGCTTGGCAATGCTGAAATTTACGTCAGCATCAAGCAACGCTCTCCGTATATCCTTTAAAGTCTCGGCTACATTGATCTCCGTTATTTTACCCTGTCCCTTTAATAATTTAAAGGATCGCTCCAGCCTGTCAGTTAAATTATCAAACATATCCTGGTTACTTTTTATATTTAAACCACAAAAATAAAAAAATCAGGGGGAATATCTTTTTAATTGAATAACAAGACTAAAATTAATTTACTTTTGATCCGTTTTTAAAAAAATGAAACAAGTGGAACAGTCAGAACAAACAGAAGAAAAATCCGGTAAATCAAACCTGATATACCGGAAAATTAAATCAAAAATTGAGTTCGCATTTTATTGCCCCCAAAATTTTTACCGGTCATGAAAACTGTTATACGAAAATCGAATCCCGGTGATCTCAGCTTTCTTGAAGAACTGGAATCAGTTTGTTTCCCCAAATTCCAGCAAAGTTCGAGGCAGGTTATCAGATACAGCCTGACAAGTCCTTTTCAGCGTGTAGTAATTGCTGAGATTCACGGCGGTAAAGAGAAGAAACCGGCAGGATCGGCTACTCTTTACCCTTATTCAAAGACACTGAGACTTTTTTCCATTGCTGTTCTTCCTCAATTTCAAGGCAATGGTGTTGGCAAAAAGTTAATGGACTACATTATTGAATTTGCCCGCAATAAAAAATTTCATCGTATTTCGCTTGAAACACGGAAATCTGATAATAAACTTATAAGTTTCTATAAAAACTTCGGATTCAAAATTACCGGCGATCTGCCCGATTATTATAAAAAAGATGAAGACGGAGTCAGAATGGTACTTGTTCTCAATGATAGTACAGATAAGCAGAATATATCCAACATAATAATTGTACGGCATCCGAAAAACTGGAATCTCAGGATAGAGGGTTTGAAGGTGGTCTCTTCGAGGAGTTATATAACCGGTTCAGAGTTCCAGTCCCTTAAAAACGTCAGGATTTTTAATCTTAGTAATTCTTATCAGTATCAAAAACTGGGTTACTATGTCTCACTGCTGGCTTCAGCGCGCGATCACCGCGTTATTCCAAATGTGACCACCCTGCGCGATTTCAGCAGTCTGTCGCTTATACGCTCTCTCTCGGGATATATAGATGATGATATTCAGAAGACTTTCAAGCCGCTGCATACAGATAAAGTCAGCATATACGTATATTTCAGCAAATCTGTTAATCCGGGATTCAGGCAACTGGCCCAGAAGTTATATCATCTGTTTGAAGCACCTTTGCTGCAAATAGACTTCGTAAAAACTGATAAGTGGATGATACAGAAGGTAACTCCGCTCAGCCTCAAAAAGGTAAATCCGGACCATCTGGAGAAAGTTCAGGAATTTGCACGCGACTACTTCTCAAAAAAACGTTTCAGCAGACCCCGTTTTAAAAATTATAAATATGATCTTGCAATACTGGTAAATCCTGATGAGAAGAATCCTCCTTCCTGTCAGGTTGCCCTGCAGAATTTCAAAAAAGCATCGGAAAAAGAGGGATTCTACACCGAATTCATTACTAAAGATGACTATAGCCAGCTTGCTGAATTTGATGCCCTGTTTATCAGGGAAACCACAAATGTCAATGATCACACATACCACTTCTCCCGGTCTGCCTACGCAGAAGGCCTGGTAGTGATTGACGACCCGTGGTCTATACTGCGATGCTCCAATAAGATATTTCAAAATGAACTGCTTAAGCAAAACAGAATAAAAACACCGGCTACCGTGGTTCTTCCGAAAGGAAATTACCGGAAGCTGAAAAATCTTAACCTGACTTTCCCCCTGGTTATCAAGCAGCCCGACAGTGCTTTCTCCCTGGGTGTAACTAAAGTTAATAATAAAGAGGAGCTTGACGAGGCAGTTTACAAGCTTTTTAAATTATCTGACCTGGTTATTATCCAGGAATTTATGCCGTCGGAGTACGACTGGCGAATTGGTGTGCTTGACCAGGCTCCGCTTTATGCATGCAAATATTTCATGGCAAAAAATCACTGGCAGATATACAACTGGCAGAGCAGTAATAAGAAAAACTGGGGAAAAACTGAGGCATTGCCGCTAAATGAGGTGCCTGAAGCAGTTATAAAAACTGCGGTTAAAGCTGCATCGCTTATTGGCGACGGACTATATGGCGTTGATCTTAAAACGATTAACAATGATGTCTATGTTATCGAAATCAATGACAATCCAAATATTGATGCAGGAATTGAAGACCATGTGCTGAAAGACGAACTCTATAGTAAAATTGTGCGTTCGCTTATTAACCGGATAGAGATAAATCGTAATATTGCCCAGTTTGTAACAGGTTAATATTTAATATCCATCTCTTCAAGCAAATATCCTGCACCGGCAAATTTATCTATTATAAAAAGCACATAACGAATGTCAACTGCAATATTGCGGCAGACTTCAGGATCAAACATGATATCACTCATAGTTCCTTCCCAGCAGCGATCGAAGTTAATTCCAATAAGATCTCCTGTACCGTTAATAACCGGACTGCCTGAATTGCCCCCTGTAGTGTGATTGGAAGCAGTAAAGCAGACAGGCATATACTCTTCTTCGCCGTACTTACCATAATCGCCCGACTCATAAAGATCCCTGAGCTTCTGAGGTACATTGTAATCGTAAATCTCCTCATTATCTTTCTCCATAATGCCCTCAAGAGTGGTGTAGTATTTATACCTGATGCCATCCACGGGCTCATAACCTTCCACTGATCCGTATGAGAAACGCATGGTCCCATTGGCATCGGGATAGAGTAATGAATCCTGATCCATCTGAATTATCCCCTTCATATATTGATGCATGTTGTCGTCAATAAATTCTCTCATAGAATCTGTTACAGGCTTTATCTCTGTTTCGTAGTAATAATTCATACTGCTGTATAATTGAACAGCCGGATCCTTTCTTAATCTCAGCAACTGTTTTTCATCACCATTCTCCAGTAAATCACTTAATTTTCGCTGATCCGGCAACACAGATCTTCTGTAAACTTTCCTGACAAGCTTACCATCATCATATTTAAAAACCTTATCAACAAGTGACGGCAAAAACTGCGGATCAAGACTATCTGCAAGGACAGGAACCAGAGCTTTGAAAAGACACTCATCGACCGACCTGTTAAAATCCTTAAAAAATAGCGGGAGATAATCAGATATCGCTTTCATCTGCAGGCCGGTTCTCTCTTCCTGTTTGTTTTCAATGCTGTTTATCAGATTGTTTATTAATGCAGCAAGTCTGAATACCTCTGCTCCGTTGAAGACAACCTCCGAATAGTAGTCACTTGCCCTGATAAAGTCACCGTAAACAGGATATACCTCCTCAAAATTCTTAAATATCTGGCTATATGTGCTCTCCCATGTATTTTCTCTGACAGCATTGTTCCTGAACTTCTCTTCATATTCAATTTTTTTATTTACTGCATCAAGTCTTTCAAGTCCGATGATCTCCCCCTGCCACTTCTTCCAGGCATTACTTATGGAAGCATGCTTGGCCGAATACTGGATTCTTATCTTCGGATCAGACTGCATAGCAGAATCAATGATCTCAAGTTTTCTGTCTCTGAGTGAAATCCTGTCAGGATTCCGCTTCTCCCTTATCAGTTCTACTTCCTGAGACGGCAAATACTGCATTGTCGTGCCCGGGTACCCAAGAATCATTGTAAAATCTCCTTTCTGTACTCCCTTAACCGACAGAGAGAAAAATTTCTTCGGCTCAAACGGGACATTATCCGGAGAATAATCAGCAGGCTCGTTATTTTTATCAGCATAAATACGGAAAAGGGAAAAATCACCTGTGTGCCTCGGCCACATCCAGTTATCAGTGTCACCGCCAAATTTTCCGATTGCTGATGGTGGTGCCCCCACCAGTCTTACGTCCCTGTATACTTTATTCACATAAAGGAAATATTGATTCCCATAATAGAGAGGCTTTACAAAAGCAGTGAATTTTCCCTCTTCTGAAGCATCTTTCTCTATCCCCGCACAATTTTCTCTTATTTTATCTTCCCTCTCTTTTCCCTTCAACTCTTCTGTTCCCTGAAGCGCCTCTGCAGTAACATCTTTCATATACTCGAGGAAAGAGACATTGAGTCCCGGATTTGGCAACTCCTCTTCCCTGCTCATTGCCCGGAAACCGTCGGTAAGATAGTCTCTGCCCAATTCGCTGTGCGATTGGATGTAACGATATCCGCAATGGTGATTGGTAAGAACAAGGCCTTCGCCGGAGATCAGCTCTCCCGTACAGCCGGCACCAAATTTCACCACAGCATCCTTCATGCTTGCATTGTTTACATCATAAACATCTTCAGGTGATAATTCAAAACCCATCTCCTGCATCGCGGTAAGATTGTATTTTTCGAGCAGAATGGGTATCCACATACCCTCGTCGGCATACAGGGAACTACCGGTAATCAAAAAACCAAAAAAGAACAATTTAAATTTTATCATTTTTGTTATCGCTTCAGATTTGAGTCCAAAATAAAAAAAATATTAACTTCGATTCATTGCAGGAGTATGTTTAATTAGAACAGACCCGGAGTTGATAGATTTGCAACATTTTTATACTAATTTTTCTCTTCCGGAAAATCAGATGAGGTAAAAATTGGAAATGACAATTAATTTTCCGAAATTATAACTCTTAACAGAGCGGAATGGACACAGATAATTTATAAGCCGGCCGGGCCATTAAATAAAAAGAAAACTATTATTTTCAGGATGAGATTAACTTTATTATAGGACGCAATAAAATTTAAAAACATTATTGTGGTTTCTAATTAAATTTTTCTATTTTCATGCTGTAAACATATGCTAATTTTACATCCCCATATTATGGCTTTTCACTTTCCCTGGGAAAGTTTAATTGAGTTTCTGGCAGTACTGGCTGCATTCTTTACAATTTCCCTGATATCAAAACACTACAAATCCGCTGATGTTAAGTGTCTTATATTTCTTGTAACTTCAGCAGCTATATGGGCTTTCGCCTACGGAATGGAGTTTGCAGCTTCAGACATTAATTCGAAAATACTCTGGGCTAAATTTTCTTATCTCGGTATAAGTTTTTTACCGGTATTCTATTTTTGCTTTGCATCATCCTTCAGCAGTAAGATGAAATTTATAAATAAAACCAATATCGGACTAATATCTGTTATTCCTGTAATGACGATTATCCTGGTTTTTACCAATGATTTTCATCATCTCATCTGGACTGAAACCGAGCCTGATTTGGAGAGAAACATGATAATTTATCATTACGGAGTTTGGTTCTATCTCTTCTGGGCATATTCAGCTTTACTTATATTATATGGTATCTCCTTTCTGATAAGATCAATAAAGGATTTTTCTTCATTTCATAAATCACAGGTAATTATATTGCTCATTGCCACAGTTGTTCCTTTCGCCGGGAACATCTTGTATGTTGCAAGATTAAATCCGGTTCCGGGCTTTGACTGGACTCCCGTTCTTTTTATAATTTCAGGAATTGTAATTGCCACGGGAATTTTCAGATACGGTATGTTTGAACTTGTACCTTTTGCGCGTAATAAGCTGATAGATACGTTGGAGGACGGAGTTATAATTATTAATTCAAAAGGAATTATTGAAAATTGCAATCCCGCCGTTTACAATATTTTCAAAATGCAGGGTAAAACGATTACCGGCAAAAACTTTGCTGATAAGTTCAGCATCTATGAAGATCTGATAAGTGAAATTAACAAAAATGATCCTAATGAGATAAATCTTCAGATAAACGGCAACGGAACAATAAAATATTATCAGGCCCGAATTTCGCCTCTTCTTAATCCGCAAAATATGCTCTCAGGTCATCTTCTTCAAATTCATGATATCACAAAAATTAAAGAGGGCGAGGAGAGGTTAAAAAAGACAAACAAACATCTGCGTACCGAAATAAAACAGCGCGGCAAACTAATTGAAAATCTTGATGCTTTTGCACACACTGTTGCACATGACCTGCGAAGTACTCTATCTTCGATATACTCTTCCACAGAGGTAATGGATGAAAGCATAAAAAATATGGACACCGATCTCTTTATGGAGTTCTCTGACTTAATCAGAAAATCGGCTAAAAAAGCAATAAATATAACTCAGGAACTGCTGATACTGGCAACCGTTAATAATCTTAAAACTGAACAGCAACCCCTTAACATGGGATCAATTTTTAATGAGGCTCGCAGTCAGCTAAAAAGCCTGATAAGCGAATATAATGCCGTTATAACTGCTCCGTCAGAATGGCCGGTTGCCAGCGGTCACGCCCCGTGGATCGAACATGTATGGACCAACTACATTACAAACGCCATAAAATACGGTGGTAGACCTCCGGTTATCGAGGTGGGTGCAGATAAACCCGGGAAGAAATTTGTCAGGTTCTGGATAAAAGACAATGGCAACGGACTTCTTCCGGAAGAACAAAAGAAATTATTTAAAGAGTATTCGCGACTGAATCCTGAAAAGGCTCAGGGCTATGGACTCGGGCTTTCAATTGTCAAAAGAATAATCGATAAACTGGGCGGCCGGGTTGGCATTGAAAGTACGGGACAACCCGGTGAAGGCTCAAAATTCTGGTTTGAGCTTTCTGTGAAATAAAAATTCTTATGGCAGGGTCTGCAGGAACCCGCCGTCACAGCAATTTAACCTATTTGAACTTTGGTACCGTACCTTTTTTATGTTTATAAATCATCTGCCTTCAGAGGAAAACTTATTTAATTATAAACTCTCCTGTAAGGTGTATATTTTTCGACGAACTTCCGACCATCACGCTGAAAGTCCCCGGCTCAACAATACGTTTAAGATTCTCATCAATAAGTGACAAATCTTCCGGGGTAAGCTTAAAATTAATGGTCTTCTTCTCACCGGCTTTTAGATTTACCTTCTTAAATCCTTTCAATTCAATGACAGGTGTCGAGACCGAGCTTATCACATCGTTAATATATAACTGAACGACCTCTGATCCTTCCCTGTCGCCGGTATTTTGCACATCAACGCTTACAGACACTTCTCCGCCTGTTCCTGTTTCTGAAGGAGAAATGACAAGATTACTGTATTCAAAGGTAGTGTAGCTCAGCCCGTATCCAAACTCCCATAAAGGAGTTGCAGGCATATCGGCATAGGCTGTCCCCCACCCCTTGTCGATCCAGTATGCTTTGGATGGCATCATGTTATAATAAACCGGTAACTGCCCCGAATGGCGGGGTACAGTTATGGGTAGCCGTCCGTCCGGATTGTAATCGCCAAAGATAATATCAGCAACAGCATGACCGCCCTGCTCACCGCAGTTCCACGCCATGAGTATGGCAGGTATATTTTCTTCTGCCCACCTCACCGACAGCGGTCTTCCGTTAATAAGAACAACTATCACCGGAGTACCTGTCGAATGAACAGCTTTTATCAGCTCCTCCTGCATGCCTGTCAGGTCAAGACTTGCAACATCATATCCCTCACCGTTGGTTTTGCGGCCCGACTGGCTTTCACCGACAACCACAATGGCAACATCTGCCTTTTTAGCTGCACTTTTAGCCCTGGCTATCTCATTCAGTTCATCGCTAATGATCTCACATCCTTTTACATATGTTACCCGGGTATCGGGAGATACTTTCTCTTTTATGCCGTCCAGAACAGTCACGATATCCTGTAAAATAACCCTGGAGGTATAATCTCCCAGCTGATTAAGCTCATTATCCGCATTTGGGCCTATTACCGCAATTGACTTAATACTATTCCTGTCAAGAGGAAGAATATTGCCCTGATTTTTCAAAAGGACTGTCCCTTCCCGGGCAGTCTGCAATGCCAGTTGCTTATTCTCTTCTGTATTGGAAACACTTACAGCGTAGTCAGGATCTGACCAGGGCCTTTCGAAAAGTCCCAGACGAATCTTCTGATGAAGGATCCTCCTTACAGCACGATCGATAAGCGCCATGTCAACCTTACCCTCTTTTACATTTTCAATCATCGGGAGCATATACCCGTCTTCGTATGATATGCCAACATCCAACCCGGCATTCAGTGTAATCACTCCCGCCTCTTTCTGGGTTACCGCCATATTTTCATTAACAATTGTGGATATACCGCCGCCCTCACCAAGAACCAGACCCTCAAATCCAAGCTCTTCCCTCAAAATCTCTGTTAAAATCTTATAGGAAGAGTGGGCAGCAATTCCGTCAATAGCAGGATAGGTAGCCATAACTCCAAGAGCTCCTTTTTTCCTGATCCCTGCTTCCCAGGGAGGCAAAAACACCTCCCTCAGCTTTCGCTCAGATATCTCCATAGCACCCCGTTCAAGTCCGCTGACCGGCTCACTCTGTCCCGGGTAGTGGCATAAACCTGCTACAACCTTATCAACTGCCGAGATATCATCTCCCTGGATTCCTTCAACAATAGCCTCTGCAATCCGGGAACAGAGGAAGGGATCTTCGCTGTATCCCTCTTCATTTCTTCCCAGACGGGGATCCCTGTTCGGCTCAACAACAAGGGTAAAAAGCTGGTGAACCCCAATTGCCCGGGCCTCAGAAGCTGCAGCAGAATAGATATCCTCAACCAGATCTGTATTCCATGTGCTGCCAATGGCAAGCCCTTCGGGAAAAATAGTACCGCCGGAGCACATAAGTCCGTGAGTCCCCTCCTCAGTTATCAAAAGCGGGATTCCAAGACGTGTCTTCTCAACGGCAATCCTCTGCAGCTCATTATGAAATTCAGCCTGCTGCCGGGGTCCTTCAAAAAGAATATTATTGGGCAAAGTAAAAAAGCCTCCGCCCGGACCTATACCCTCTATCCTTGTCCCGGCAGTTAACTGACGGCATGCTTCTATTTTTTCATCAACATCCCTTCCCATCTGCCGGATATAAACACAGGGCATGTTCATCTGACCGATCTTCTCTTCAAGGGTCATGCGCGAAAGAAGGTATTCAACCCTCTGTTCTGCCGTATAAAGGGGATCTTTGTAAACAGGAAGCCGCGAAAATGGCTTCCCCCGCTGCTCCCTGACATAGGAGGCAATATTGTGGACATTATCGAGCCATATGCCATTTGCAGGATCTGCCGCATATTTACAAATTGCTTCCAGGGTGGAAAGAAATGAGGTCTGCCTCTTACCGGTCTCATCCATCTCATGACCTGCAAGAATGAGCCACTGTCCGTTTTTGCGGGCAGACTCTATCAAAGCCAGTATCTCCTCAAAGGATTTGTTGTCAAGCTCCATGCCTGTAAGCTGCGCCATATCACAAAAGGCAGGATCGTTGGGGCCTTCATCCAGCCAGCCCCTGCCCGATTCAAACATCGAGGCTACCACCGGGATATAGCTCTTCAAAGTTGTACCCCGGCCTGTAAATTTCTGTCCGCAGGGATAGGCAAAAGAGACAGCTTCAACACCCAGTGTCTCTTTTATCAGCCTTCCTGCTGAATCGAGTTCTGCTCTCATCTTCTCCAGGGTATAATTTTCCAGGGCCCTGCTCCTGGACCAGCCAAAATTTCCGGTGCAGGGATGAACAAGTGAGTGGTTTCCTATATCATGACCGTTTTTTGCTGCTGATGTCCACACTTCAACCCTCTTTAGCATATTCCCGGGAGATACATAGAATGTTGCCTTTACCCCATATTTATCCAGAAGCGGGATCCCTTTGTCGGCCTGACTAAGCCGGGCATCATCAAAGGTGAGACTCACACCTGCTTTATTTCCTTCAGGCCATTTGAATCCTGATTCATCCGAAGCTCTCCTGACGGTCTGGTCGTAAGGCTGAATCTTCTCCCGGTCAACTATTGGAACTTCGCGAACCTGGGCTGAAGCCCTGAACCCGCGGAAAGAACCAATCATAACTATAATTGCAGCAATGAGAATTGCCGGCACTGTCGGTTTAAAATAATTCTCTTTCCCGGTCATATCAAAAAAATTAAATATGTTTATTTACATGCTTCCCTGAACTGACTGGCAGCAGTCTCTATCTCCTGGTCCGTTGAGTTGATGTTGATACCCCATCCCGTACCCAGGCCGCCGTCGACAACACCAACACTGATGTTCATTGCACGGCTCAGTATATCATCGGTGTTAGGGTAGTCTCCCTTCTCATGCGGCTGACCAATCTGTTTGAGATGGTGCAAAATATGTTCCATATTTGCATAAACATGCCAGCCGCTGTGATCTACTGTTTTGGAACCCAGAGCGGAGGATACTTTGACTGCCTGTTCTTTGGTGTCAAAGATCACTGTGCAAATTGTACCGCAATCACCGTCAGGATCATTCAACGTCCTGAACCTGAATCCGGGAACATCTGATATCATGCTTTTGAATTTCTCCCTCTTTGAGCGCAGCGTCGAAACGATCCTGTCTATCTTACCCAGTTGTGCCAGGGCAACTGCGGCTGTGAGCTCGTTAATACGGAAATTAAGCCCAAGAATATTTCTGCTGCCAACCTCCACTCCGAACCTGTTGGGCTTGTGTCCCTGGTCATGAACAGCAAAAGCATTCTCATAAAGAGTGGCATCATCAGTAATGATCAGTCCGCCGTCACCACTGTTTATCGTTTTAAAAATATTCAGCGAAAAAGCTCCCATATTGCCAATGGTGCCGATTTTCTTACCTTTATATGAGGCACCCGCTGCCTGGCAGGCATCTTCAAGTACCAGCAGATCGTGTTTTCGGGCTATATCCATTATCCTGTCCATGTTGCATGGATTGCCAAGCATGTGAACAGGCATTATAGCTCTTGTGCGCGAAGTAATTCTTTGTTCAACATCATCAGGATCAAGAGTCAGGCTCCCATCTATTTCTGCCAGCACAGGCACAATGCCTGCAAATATTAATGACGAATAACTCGCAACAAATGTATAAGCCGGAACTATTACTTCATCTCCGGGCTTAATGCCAAGGGCAATTGCTGATGAAAGCAGTGAGGCAGTTCCGGATGAAGTCGCCAGTGCATAGCTGACACCGCAATACTTTGCAAACTCTTTCTCAAGTGTGGAGACTTTGTGCAGAAACTTAGGATCATTAACGCTTCCGTATCGAAAAAGATAACCGCTCTCAATAACCTCTTTTACTGCTTCTATCTCTTCTTTTCCAAACCAATATGCTCCAGGTCCAGGCATAATAAATCCTCCTTTTATTTTTAATTAGTACTATTCAATTTTTGCTTTTCATTTATACTCCTTCAGGTATCATTTATTGTTCAGCCCGGTCTGAAGAATATTCCTGCCGACCGGGCTTAAAATCTCATACCCTCTGTGTAACTATAAAACCCATCATTCAGAATTTATATATCATCAAAGATGATTTTACTTTACTTGCTGGTCACTGCTCCTTCCAGATATGTGATCACCGTTTCTGTCAAATCCCTTGCAGCCCCTGGTGTGAAGGGAGAAACCCGCGGTTCGTATCCTTCATGGACATACGCCTTTTCTGTTGTCAGATAACCGAGCCATCCGTTTGTATATCCGAAATAAAATGTAAAGGGAAAAGGTGAACGATCGCGTATTTCATTTGAAACTTCACAGAACAGCTCAACCGGGGCTGTCCAAATTGCTATATCTTCATTGATCCCCAAAAAACGAACCGGCATCCTGACCAGGTTAATGCCTGAGGGTGTGGTTTTTGTATACTTCCCAAACTCTTCAGGCCAGCCCAGACCGGCCTGACGGGGAGACTCTATAGTTAAAACTCCCGGATGTAGTTTAACCTTTGAGGTGGAATACATGGTTTTTCCCCATGCATCAAGAATCTTATCTCCCAGCAGTACCCTGAACTGACTCAAATGTCCCGCGCGGGGACTGGGATAAACACTGTATATGGGAGCGAGGTTGCCCGCCGCTCCGTTTATAAAGAGAAGAGGGGCGCCTGTTTTTTGTTCGAAATACTCAGCAACAACTCCCGGTGCATCTCCGCTTATCAGCAGGTTCTCCCCGCTCATAACTGTTCCGTGAATGGGGTAGTTGGCAATGCATGCCAGCGGAGTGCCATCCTCATTGTCAATCCTCAGCAGACCAATCCTCCGGTCTGCCGGTCCGTCAGGATTTAGCCCGAGTGAAGCCTTACCATCAACATCAATAGCCCTCCGGTTTATGTTGGCCCGGGAGAATCCCCATCCCACACCAAGCCGCGCAGGCTTCAGACTTTCGCTTGCCTCTTTCATGCCGGCTATCAGTTTTTCAACTACCATACCGGTATACTCCCTGTCATATTCATGCTGATAGCGGTTACCCATGAAAACTGCAGGCAGTCCGGGCGGACCAACCTCAGGTGCCGAATGTGTATGTGTTACTGTCCACCAGAAATTCTCAGGATCAACTCCCAGCTCCTCTTTTACCTTTTCTGCCACTTCATCATAAAAGGCCGGGGAAAAAAGACAAACCTCCGTTGAGACAATAAAAAACCGGGTATTGCCATCATCCAAGGCAATAATCCTGTGATATATGCTGTCATGGATCCCCGTGGATTTTCGCTCACCATATCCTAACAGATACTGCGAATTCTCAGGAGTGATATTTGTTTTAACTACTGATGCTTTAAAATTATCAGTAGTATTATTACCCTGTTCAGAACTCTGCCGGCTAAAAGCAACACTGCCAATTAACATAAAAACAGCAAGCATTAATATGCCTTTATAAACAAAGATTTTCCTTACAAGTGAGTTATGACCTTTTACATCCGGCACAGATAAACCGGGAAACAGGCTTGACAATCTCCTTTTACCTAAGCGGGAGATCTCATTTTCATTATAAATCAAATTCCTTAACATACAAATCAGGTTAGTTTTTCACTTGGCCTTAAAATAATGAATATTGATAATTTAAAATCATGGCAAACGGTAAAAATCCAGTTAGTCAAAAATCTGCCAATCAATCTTTTCCCTTAAATCTGCAGACATATACAAATATCTGCTACATCAAAAATAAAACTACAAAAAATAAACGTTAATGCAAAAATGTTTTTACAGTCACTACTTTAATTCATAATGGAGGCACAGATATATATTTTCTGTAAATCTCCGATCAATTCATAGTACTCTGTAAAAATCAATCCTATAATATATTAATCAGGTAAATTCAGCTTTTAACCCTGCCACCGGTTTTCAGTTTCCCGGGTTAGCCTGCCGTGAAGAAAAATTCCTGTGATTTACAAATTCACTTAACTTCAAAGCCGAAAGATCCCTGAATGAATCCACTGTCATATCTGCTTTGCTCAGATCCTGTCTGCCGGAATTCGGATTAATGTATCCGATACATTTCATATTAGCTCCTTTTGCTGCTGCCACTCCGTTTACCGAATCTTCGATAACAATGCACGAAGCAGGATCAATTTCCAATAATTCAGTTACTTTCAGAAATATTTCCGGATCGGGCTTGCCTCTTTGTACATCATCACCACTCACAACTGCACTGAAAAAATTTTCCAGATTAAATTTACCAAGAATACGCTCTATCTGATTTCGTGAAGAAGAAGATGCCAGCGCAAGGACAAAACCGTTTTCAAACAGTTCTTCAATCAGGGTTGTCACGCCAGGTACTGTTAGTATGGAGTCTTCATCATCAAGGTGTTGAAGGAATAGCGACTTTTTCATACTTATGGCCTTATCGACAGTAACCGGAAGATCATACCAGTCCCCGATCTGCCTCCACATATCTTCATCAGTGCGACCGACCATAGAGTTATGCTGTTCCTTTGTAACCGGGATGCCCAGAATATCAAACATCTCTCTTTCACACTTCTGGTGAATGAGTTCGCTGTCGACAATAACCCCGTCCATATCGAAAATTACACAAATCATATAAATAAGATATTCAAAAATTACCCTTAGAAAGAATACTTTTTTCTATTTTGAAAAGGTTAAAAAAAATTCTGTTTTATTATTATTAAACCACTCCTCCCAATATCATATTCGAAGCTAATGAATAATTTCGATCAAACAAATTATGATTTTTTATATACCCCTATTCCTGCTTTAACCTCTGAAAGGGTATAAACAGGATCTTCAAAAAGCGGTCCCCCTTCAAACGGGTCCTTTTCAGGGCTTAGGTGCGGATCAAGGTCAATAAAAGAAAATCCCCCCAGACCGGCAGCCAAATGCACTGAAGCACCAAGTCCGAGACGGGTTTCCAGCATACAGCCTGTCATAAGGCCAATATTTGCGCTGCGTGCGATTGCAGCAATGTCGAGAGCTTCCACGATACCTGATTTCATAAGCTTGATATTGATCAGATCGGCGCAGCCTGTCCTTACTATTTCTATGGCATCAGCACTTGTGAATACCGATTCATCGGCAGCAACAGGAACAGAGGTATGATCCTTTACAAATCTCATTCCTTTCAGATCATGTTTAACTACTGGCTGTTCGAACAGCTCCGGTCTGATATTTCTCTTTTCCAGCTCTTCCAGAAAATGAACAGCCTGAGAGGGAGTATAACCCTGATTGGCATCGAGCATAAGACGACAACCGGGAGCTCCTTCATGTATTGCCAAAATCCTGTCGATATCATCCTTCAGATTTTTACCAACCTTGGTTTTCAGGATATTATAGCCAGCTTTGCTGAGTTTCTCTGCATTTGATTTCGCCGTTAACGGATCCACAATATCTATTGTGTAATCTGTCTCTAAAATATCTTCTGCACCTCCCAAAAACCTATAAAAGGGGATATTCAGACATTTTGTAAAGGCATCAATCATAGCCATCTCTATGGCACAGCGGGCAGTAGCCTGAACCCGAAAAACATTCTTCAGGTATTTTGAAACCTGCCGGTAGTCCGATACATCCCTGCCGATCAGAAATTCTTTACAACTTGCGATAGTTGCTATGGCTGTCGCCTGATTCTCTCCGTTCAACGGCTCCAGGGGAGCTGCCTCTCCCAAACCCTCAACTCCGTTGTCCAGCAGAATAGTTACCAGAACATTTTCAATATTATATTTTGTCCCTATGGCAATTGTAAATGGTTCTTCCAGAGGTATATTCAGCGGTGTGATAATAACATCCTTAATTATTGCCGGTTCCATTTTTATCTCTCCATAATTTTAAGTGATACAATAATTCTTTTATCTGCTCTTTAGTATGACCGGAAGATACAGTTAATCTTATTATAAAGCTATCAATATTTACCGGATAATCGACCAATGGGGCGATAATTCCTTCAGCTTCAAGAAATCCTGATAAATCTTCAGCCTTCTGTCTGTCTTTAAATATAACCGGGATGATCGGAGTCGGATCTCCCGTTGTCATAAATCCCATATCTCGTATACCCTCTTTGAGAAAAGACGCATTCCTGTGAAGTATTTCCCGCATTTCGGGATGTCTTATTATAAGTCTGACCGAGGCACAACCCGCGGCAACAACAGGAGGGGGCAGAGCAGTAGAGGCTCCGTAAAAAGTCGATTTTGAACGGATACGGGTAATCAGCTCCCTGTCTGCTGAGATAAAGCCCCCGTATGCTCCCAATGCTTTACTTAAAGTTTCTGTCTGTATAATGGTATCCGGGTCATCAAGATTAAAATATTCCGGTGTTCCTCTTCCGTTCTTACCTAATACTCCTGTGGAGTGTGCATCATCAACCAACAGCAATGCGCCGTACTTTTTCGAAAGGGCATAAATCTCATCCAAAGGCGCAATCTCTCCTGTAAGGGGAAATATTCCGTCAGTTATTATCAACGGCTTCGACTGCCTGCTATTTCTCAGGAGGTGATCCAGGTTTTCGGGATTACAATGGTCAAACAGTTTTAACACTACATCTCCAGGTACTGCATCTAATATACTTGGATGGGCATGCGAGTCGGCAAAAACTGCTGAATAGCTGCCTGCAAGAGAGTGCAGCAATATAAAGTTACCCATGTATCCTGACGCAAAAACCACTGCATCCTCCCGGTTTTTGAAGCCGGCAAGCAGCTGTTCCAGCTCTTCGTGAATTTCGGAAGTTCCGGTTGTTTGCCTTGATGCTGAAAAATTTACACCATATTTATCCAATGCCCTCTTTGCAGCATCAATCAGTTCATTATTGCCGGCAAGACCAAGGTAGTTATTGCCGGCGAAATATGAATATCTCCGGTTCCCTGCAGTGATGTAATTCCCGGGCCGGCTTTGTATAGTAATCATAAACAAATTTTTCTGAGTATTCTGCTCAATGCTAATCGCCCAACTGTTTTATTCTGAATCCCTCTACTTCAGCAGGAGTATGTTCCTGTTTCATTATTAATTCAATTTTTTTTACAACCTCAGGATTTTGAGCAGAAACATCATTTAACTCCTGAATATCTTCCTCAAGATCATACAGTTTAACTCTCAGACTGTCGCGGAAAATATTTTCTCTTATTCCTTTCCATTTGCCGAGGCGGACAGCCTGCTGACCCTGATATGAAGGGAATTCCCAGTATAAAAACTCATGCTCTGTTTGTCCCTTTACCCCTAACAGCGTTGGTAAAAAGCTTATGCCATCAGTATTCTCCACCGGTTGAATTCCCACTACCTCACAAACTGTAGCCATCACGTCATAAGCAGAAGAGATATGGTCTGTTTCAGTGCCCGGTTTTACTTTTCCCGGCCAGTGGGCAATCATCGGTACTCTTATACCTCCCTCTCTTACATATCCCTTTGCCCGGCCATATTCACTTTTTAAAGGTCCGGCGCTGTTGAACCACGGGGAATCTGTACCTCCGTTATAAGTTGGTCCGTTATCGCTGGTAAACATTATAAGAGTATTTTCATATATGCCCAGGTCTTTAAGTTGCCGTACCAGCAATCCTACCTGTTCATCGAGGTAAGAGATCATTGCAGCATATCCGGCATGCGGATATCGGTGCGGAAAATATCCGTTATCACCCAGGTATGGCTCTTCATCACCAAATTTCTTCACGTAATAATCGACCCACCTTTTGGGAGCCTGAATTGCTACGTGGGGAATTGGTGTCGCCCAGTAAAGGAAAAACGGATTTTCACTGTTCTCATTAACGAAGCCGGTCAGTGCATCAAACATACGGTCGTTTGCATAATCGGCGAGTGTGAATTTTGCATAACTCTCTTCCAGATAAGGATCAGCCCCCTCATCGAGTTTAGTATGAGGAGCGACTGTATCATTGTTCAGAAATACCCGGTTCTCATTCTCATAAAGATGAAGGGGGTAATGAGTATGGGCCTGGCCCTGACAAATATATCCATAGTAATAGTCGAAGCCCTGTTTATTGGGAGTACTTTCGGAGAATGGCACTCCGAGTCCCCATTTGCCTACCATCCCTGTTTTATATCCTGCATCCTGCAGCAGCCGCCCTATAGTGACAGTATTTGCAGGCATTGATCTCTGACCTTCAAGGGAAGGATCTTTAAAGACACTCAGATAATCCCGCGGCCCCCGTTCTGCCAGACCGTCGTTACTCCTGATATATGCATGTCCGGAATGAAGTCCGGTGAGCAGCATGCAGCGGGAAGGGGCGCATACCGGAGAACCGGAGTAGAATTGTGTAAAACGGAGTCCGTTTGCAGCCAGCGCATCAATATTCGGGGTTTCTATTTTTTCCTGTCCGTAGCAGCCCGGTTCACCATAACCTAAATCATCTGCAAGGATATAGATTATGTTAGGTTTTGTTTCAGTTTTTTCTGTTCCGCATCCCGGCAGGATGGCACCAAGACTCAGGCCAATAAGGCTTATTCTGTAAAAAGAACTTAGGTTGTTCATTCTAAAATAACTTTTTTAAATAGTTTATTATCAATTTTTTATCTTAAGTGATTTATTTTTCTAAACGCATTTTCTTCAGGCGGATCATTTACCGGTTAATTTAATATTTCAAACTTTATAATTGCTTGTTTTACCTGTTTTAGCATCTGTTCTCTATAGTTTATTTACCCTGTGTTGAGACTTTTGTGTGGTTAAAACTAATTTTTTTAACTTATTAATTAAGATCTGGCTTAATGCAGATTCAGGTAATTCATAACAGCCTCATTACCCTGCAGGGCATCTGCAGGTCTGGGATTTTCCTCTGTAAAAACTCTCAGCTGATTAGGAGGCAAAATAGTGACAAAGCTTTCATCGATTGTAGGATCCCAGGTAACTCTGCCAGCATTCAGCTTTAAGTGATGGGCAAAGAAATTGTACATTGCCGCTCTTTTGGAATAGCCGTAATCGTGCTTTTCCAGCGGGAAATGAACATTTTCAGCTTTATGCTCAGCATTATAAAGCGCATATACCTTCTGAATATAGGGGTATTCCACCCTCGGTGTATTCCTGGTATAGTCATTGCCGTTGGAAATCAGAAGAAGAGGCCTGGGAGCACAGAGGGCGGCAATTTCAACATTATTAGTCTGATGGTGGTCGCTTCGATGGATAGGCATTCCGCTTTCACAGGCACAGCCCCCGAAGAAATGTGCAGAAACCTGCACGCAAGGCACTGATGCCGTTATCCTGTCATCGATCGCAGACAGAATAAAAGTCTGCGAAGCTCCGCCGGAACCTCCTGTCATGCCAACTCTTTCCGGGTCAACATCGGGCCTTGAAAGAAGATATTCAAGCACTCTCCTGCTGTTCCATGTCTGCAGCAAAAGGACTATCGGAATTTTATGATCTACCTGGAGGCAATCGCCGTGTCCCGGCATATCATAAGCAAATACCACGGCACCCATTCTTGCCAGCGTTGCACATCTGTACTGTACATAGTGGGTAAGACGTTTATCTTTGAGATGTCCGTGAGGAGATAAAACTGCGGCACATTTCTTCACCTCTCCGGCAGGTCTGTACAAATTACCTGTTATATAAAATCCGGGAAAACTCTCAATCATAATATTTTCAACGATATAACCGTCGAAAACCCTGGTATTGGTAATCTTTTCATTGAAATTACCTTCAATATCAGGCATCTGATCAAGTTTCATCCCTTTTATCATCCCTTCCCTGATCATATCTGCCCTTTTCTCCCAGGACTCAAGATCACTCCATTTGGATGCAAACTCTTTCAGTTTCAGGTTACCCTCATCTTCAGTCCAGTAATGACCAACACAAAGCATATTGTCCTGACTGTAAGAGGACATGACTGTCAACAGTAAAACTGTTAACACAACATTTTTTACAACTGATGATTTTTTCATATGTTTAAAATTTATAGTTTTTAAATGACTAAGCCAGTATGTTTTAAAGTCTCCCTGTCAATTGAATTTTAGCTTAAAATCCGGCTTTACCGGAGAAATACCTTCATTTTCTGCAACCAGCCTTACCAGGTCTCCCTCGCCTTTCAGATGAACATTGAGCCAGATATTATAAGGCAAAACCTTCAGGGTTTCCCGCAGAGTAGGTATCCTCTCGCCTTTAAACTCAGCAGATTCCCAGACACCGGCATCTAAAAGTTTCAAAACCCGGAAAACATATTCAGCAGACTCGTTACAATCTTCACAGAAGCCTCTTTTTCAACCCTGTTGGTACCCATCCAGGTTTCATATCCACCCAGTTCATGCTGTTCCGGGGTTGGAAGGTATCCGTAACTTCCGTTGGCAAGTTCTATTGTAAAAGTTTTCCCTAAAGGACTTTTGGCTTTAATCTCCAATCCGGTTTCAGCAAAGGTCTCAAAAGGAATTGCAGCAACACCCAGATCTCCTATCCTGAAGGTCTGAAGGACAATTTCTATCTGATCAGGCCAGTCGAGCAGGTTCAGTATCCTGCCGGCGTATGTTTTTTCATGAACGTGAAAAGGCTTGACAGTATCAGGTCTTTCCAGAACATAATTTGCCCTTTCAATCATCTTCTGATCAGGCTTTCTGACTTCCAGAGTCAGCTCTTCCAATGCAGCGCCCAAAGGAACCCAGTCGTGAAATTCAATTGTATTATGAACACGGAATACCTCCCTGGCTACATCATCTGCAACCTTCCTTATTTTTGCATAAGGAGGATTTTTCTCAACCGGTCCCTGCAGATTAATATTATTAACATCTCCCGAAGTACCATTTGACATAATTCCCACGAACGGAGGATCCTGTCTGTCGGCTTTTAACAACTCCTGTATACGATCGGCAAAGGCTCCGAAATAATCTGCCGAGATATGGTCGCGCGGAACCCCTCCCACATAGTGGAGAGAGTAGTTGGCAAGCAGAGCTATTGGCTTGCCCTCCACAGACTGTACAGATATAAAAGACACTTCAGGGTCGGGAACAGCTGCCGGTTCAAGGAGGTTTGGATCACGTCCGGGATTCATTTTCACCTTATCATATCCGCCAAAGGGATTTGGCAAAGACGAACCAGGTTTGAACCTCCAACGTCTTACAAAAACATGCTCCGGAACAGAACCTGAACCCCAACCGATAAGGGCAGGTTCAAGATTGTTAAGAGCTATCCTCGCCACGTCGGCAAACCGTCTGATTAGAAAAGTCTGATATTCATCAAATGAGTTGCCTTCACTTAATGAAGAGCGTTTGGACCCCACTCCCTGTGCACTTGTTGCCGAGTGGGTATGTACAGCGGAGATCAAAACATTTGAGGGAGGAATATCCGTCTCCTCATATATTATTTTTTTTGCTTCATCAATCAGGTCCCTGTTCAGCCCGATTATATCCACTACTATAAAGATGAGTTTTGTGCTGCCGTCATCCAGGGCCAGACACCGCGCATGCAATTCATCATGAACATGAGCAGCAGGAGGAGGTGTCCCGAAGTTACCAACAATTCCACCGCCAAGAAAAGGTGTAATATTACTTGTAGCGGCACCTGCACGGAAAATCTTTTCCCCTTCGCTTACGCTTCCGGCATTAAGGTTCTGTGTACCGGTTACCGGCTGCACATTAGAAAAAATCAAAAAAATCAGTGTTATACAAAAAAAACGGAATATAAATAGAGTATTCTTCATGATATAAGTAATTTAGGTAATATAATTCATACATTCAGGAAAATCAGGCAATCACTCATCAGCGAGTTTCTATACAAAATTAAAAATCTTTTTGTGCTGAGATATCCGGTTAAGAATATTTCTCCGGTAATTATAGCAAATTACAGTGATATTCATTGCAAAAATTACCGGTCAATATTACTTAAAGCTCTTGATTTTTCTTAATACTGATTAAGAATCAAAGCTTATTTGATTTCGGAGACACAAAAAACCTTTCAGAGAAATCTTTTATATTTCAATATTAAGTATCCCGAGTAAAAGAATTTTCCCGGAATATGTGATAAACAAAAAATCAGGATGATCCCGAAATGTATATATTAAATACCATTTAAATCTATATAATCAGTGCCATAAGGATATCTCTGGGCCCTTGAAAGCATTGAGTTTGCATCATCATCGTTTATAAATCTTTCACCAGCCGGATCCCAGTATAACCTGCGTCCTGTTTTATTGGCAATATGACCTAACAGGCAAAGGCTGCAGGAGCGATGTGCAACCTCCACCGGCACAATCGTCTGCTCTTTTTTTCAGGGCAGTTCTCTGATATAGATATTGGCAAACTGTATTGAATCACCGTGATGCTGAAGTCCTATCGGGCCTGACGGGGGCATATCCGGCAACTGCACCTCATTTATGACTGTCTTACCGTTTAAGACACATGTTACCCAGTCGTCTTTCACAGTAATCTCAAACCTGTTCCATTCTCCCGGTGCTTTATCAGCTTTCATCACCGGAGTTACTCCTCTCCTTACAGTCGGGGACATGCTTTCATCTGTTCTGTAACCATACATTTCGCCTGAACCAACGGGCCAGTTCCAGATATTAAACTGGCATTTCGAATCTCCCCTGATATATATCCCGCTGTCACCTGCATCATTAACAGGCACAGTCACTTGCTCGCCTTCAGCATTCACTGCATAGTTTCCGTCAGGCAGCACAACAGGGACTTCCTCAACAACCGGCTTTTTTGACTGTCTCCAGTCAACTATCAATTGAAAATTACGAAATTTCTCCTTTGTCCAGAGATCTTTTGCTCCCTCACCTTCTGCCTCACTCTGACCGTCATAGTTTAATATCCAGTTCTGAGGTGTCCAGTGCCCTTCACTTCCCGGAGCCACTACCCATTCCCTTAGATCGTTACCATTATAAAGCTGACGAAATCCTCTTGCTTCCAAAGCCACAACGTCCTGTGGCGGAATATCACCCGGCAACTCTTTAATCATAATATTACGAAAATGCGCTTCGCTTCCCTCTGCTTCAAGACATATATAGCCTTTCCTCGGATTTGCATGGTATCCCCAATTTACCTCTTTCCCGTTTACTGAAAGAGTTATCATGCCATCACGACTTTCAACCCTGTAATGATTCCATTGACCTGCAGGGCGGGTAAGGTTTTCAGCCGGTAATGACCTGCCCCAGGGATGAATTTTCCAGGGAGTCATTGTTGCTCCCTGAATCGGAAATACATCTCCTCCGTTACCATCCATTATCTGAACCTCGATGGCACGGGTAAAGGGCTTGCCAACCACGGGAAGATCATCAGAATGAATAAACAATCCGGCATTACCTCTCTCTTTAGTATGTCTGTATTCAAGTTCCAGTATATAATTCTGATACTGTTTCTCTGTACGCAATGTACCGTGCGGTATTCCGGTTGTTACAATCATTTTATCCCTGACAGTATAAGTTTCGGGAGCCCCGTTTACATTTACCCATCCATCCAGATTGAGGCCGTTGAAAAGCGGAACAAATCCTGCATCTATCTTTTGCTGATAAGGATCAACAATATTTTTTTTAATTCCTCCACAGGAAACTAAAATCATACAAATGAATATCGTCAATAAATTTCTCATATGAATACAATTTAGTTTAAAAATTAACAGTCAAATATTTATTCAAAATGTCTCCCGGTTCACCGGCCACCTTCAATTCCTGAAAGGGATTAGTATATCATAAGGTGATAATAAGTATCTGATATTAGTAAATCTTTCGAAACAGACTATTTATTTAAGCGGCGTAAAACCCGGAACAGAAACAGGGCGGATCGCTAAATCTCCAAATTCATATTTTGGAGGATTCAGGTTAAGCCTTGATTCATTCATTACCCAGTCCCACGTTACGATCTTCCCTGTATAAGCACTCATCCGGCCCATGATTGTGGTCATTGTACTCTCAGCAACCTGTCGCCCTTCATTCAATGGTTGCCCGTCACGAATGGCTTTTATCTGCAATTCATGCTGTCTTACCGAGGAGTTCACACCGCTTCGCTCCATTTCAACCTTGTTCTTCCCGTCATCCAGAATAAGCTTGCCTCCTCCGCTGAACAGACTTCCTTTTGTTCCTATCAATTTATACTCGGTCCGGTAATAACCCATGTTGTCAATCTGGGTACCCATATAGTTTATCCTCGCATCACCAGGATAGGTGTATTCTATTGCAAAATGATCGAAAATATTACCCCATTTCCCGATCTCTGGTCCGGTGCGTGTCTGACGGCCGCCAAATCCGGCACATTTAACGGGCGGGGAATTAAATGCCCAGTTTATGGCATCAAGCTGATGAATATGCATCTCAACAATGAAATCACCGCACAACCAGGTATAGAAATACCAGTTTCTGATCTGCCATTCCATATCCGACCACTCCGGTTTTCGCTCGGGAGGACCCCACTTCCTCATCGCGTCACCCAAACGGTAACAGTGTCCGCCTACTAAATCTCCAATGGCCCCGTCATGAACCATATCCATAACCTTTTCAGTAACGGGATCTTTACGACCCTGCGTTCCTCCCACTATCGTAAGTCCCTTTTGTTTAGCTTTTTCAGATGATGCAATCACAGACCTTATACCGACAGGATCAACAGCTACAGGTTTCTCCATAAAAATATGTTTCCCGGCTTCTACGGCTGCTTCCAGATGTCGCGGCCGGAAATGAGGTGTTGCAGTAAGTAAAACAAGATCGGCCACGCTCTCCAGAACACCTTTATACCCGTCAAAACCTGTAAATTTATTTTTCTCCGGTACATTGACTTTATCTCCGGCCTCCTCCTTTAGCTTCTGGTATGACTTATCCAGCTGATCCCTGAACAGATCAGCCATAGCAACAAGTTCAACACCGGGCGCTGCATTAAGACAATTTATTGTATCATAAGTTCCCCTTCCGCCACATCCTATCAGTCCCAGCCGTACTTTCTGCTGTGACTGACTTTTTCTGCCGCCTGAAAAACTTATTGAAGGGAAAGCAATGGCAGGAGCGGTGATAGCTGTCGTTTTGACAAAATTCCTACGGGTCATTCCATTTTTTGTCTCACTTTCATAAGATTTATCCATAATGTATTTCAAGTTTGATTAATTACCGAAAGTTAAATAATAACAGTCATTTTGCCTAACAGAAAGCTCGATAAAATGAATGATTTTTAGCAATTTTTTCTTCAGCGGGGAATTTTTTTGCTGACTTTTTTCAGTTCTGATAAAAATAGGAAGGGAAAGGCTGCCACCAATAAGTATTTCCCGGCATGGTGAACTTCAGGCATCAAAAAAATACGGAGCTATAATTACATAAGAACTATAGCTCCGACTTATAATTAAACTCAGTTATTACCTCAAAATTATAGACTGACAGTCATGTAATCTGCCGGCAACAATTCATCACACTTTTTCCGGCACCACATAAGGATAACGGTAATTTCTTGTCAGATAAGAATCAGCATCCTCATCACCAATAAACTTCTCTGCATAAGGATTGAAAGTTAATTTTCTTCCTGTGCGATATGAAATATTACCAAGATGGGCAAATGCAGTTGACATATGGCCATCCAGAATTTCAGCATTCAGATCCTGCCATTTTCTGGTTCTGACAGTCTCAATGAAATTGTTAAAATGAGCATATTCCAACGGTCTGATATCAACAGAAGCAGTTGCTGTTGCATCACCAAAATCTTTCAATACCGGTAATTCAGCACTTTTACCCTTTAAGCTTGGTCCCGGTTCGTCTTTTGTGCCGAAGAAGGTCTGGAATTCGTTACCACCCAGATACATCCAACCTTCAGATCCGTAAAAGAAACATCCGCTCTTTGAGTTAAACTCAGGATTTGTAAATAAACTGCGTACTTCCTGTTCTATTATCGTACCATCTGCATATTCATAGGTGGCAGTCTGCAGGTTAGGAATCTCCTGATCTGAATCCCAGACATAGAATCCGCCTGTAGAGTGAATCTTCACAGGATGCTCACGTTTCTGCATACCCCAGCGTAACAGGTCCATGAAATGTGTACCGTTATTACCAAATTCGGAAGTACTTGTATCCCAATACCAGTGCCATTTATAATGGAATCTGTTTTCATTGAAGGGACGATACGGAGCAGGTCCGCGATAAATATCCCAATGAACTCCTTCAGGAATCGGACTATCTTTTACGCGGCCGATATTTCCTCTGTGCCCGTAAACGATTGCTCTTCCCATGTAAATTTCACCGAGCTTGCCATCGTGCAGGAATTTGATAGCCTCCTTAACAACCTCATCACTCCTTCTCTGTGTCCCTGCCTGAACAACACGACCATATTTCCTGGCTGCCTCAACCATTTTGCGTCCCTCGAACAGATTATAGGAGATCGGTTTTTCCACATAGACATCTTTCCCGGCCTGGCATGCCCATATAGCATGAAGAGCGTGCCAGTGATCAGGTGTTGCTATGGAAACAACATCGATATCCTTATCTTCGAGCATCTCTCTCATATCCACAACGGTTTTAGGAGTATTACCTCCGATATTCTCAATATTCTTCACTGCCGCTGCGAATTCTCTTTCATCAACATCACATATAGTAGTTACCCTGACATTAGGCATAGCGGAATAAACTGCATAGTGACCTCCGCCACCATACATTCCACCTTTTCCTCTGACACCTACTACGGCAACATTGATAATGTCATTCGGACTTTTATTACCGAATCCTGCTTTAATCACAGGGGCGCTCAACATCATTCCTGCTGCTGTCGCAGTAGTTTTTTTAATAAACTCACGACGATTTGTAGCTTTCATAATTACCTCTTTTTATTATTTTGATATGAATTAATATTTCTCTTAAAATCGAAACCGGGTAAAAATACAAATTTTAGCGAAAAAATTAATTATTCGGATGATAAAGTTCACTTATCAAAGTAACTTTAAAAGAATTATCGTCAAGAATTACTTCGCCTTAACTCACGAATATTCAAAATCAATATTCACGTTCTCTCTGATACTTTCATGATGCCGGCACCCGGCCCTCTCCCGGTTTTTAATTATTTATCCTCTCCATTTCCAGATAAAGGGGGAAAATGTATCTTCCCCGCTCGGCATAGTTAGGATATTTTCCTTCTGTAGCATAATGAGGCATCAACTCGCACTCCATCTCAGGCAGGTATACATTTTTCATTTCAAGAACATCTGTTGGTACTGATCTGTTTTCCAGTCGCATTATTAAAGAATTTGTTTCAAAGAAGAGTATTCCGGGGGATTCCAAAGGTTCCATAAACTTAAATCTGATATTATAACGGCCTTCAAGAATCCTGACTTCCCATTTTCCGAAAACCTCCTCCTGGTACCTCAGACCTCTTTCTCCTCCTGCATCATTTCTGCCCAGTATTATGGGATTTTCATGCTCGCTGCCGATAATAATCCTTGGCGGATTAAATTTGTTATATGAACCGGTCAGCTCATAGATAAAACTATCAAGCTGAGCTTTTAGTTCCCGTGCAAGCTCCCTGTTATCTGCCAGGATATTATTCTGCTCATACTCATCTTTTGCAAGGTCGTAAAGCTCAAAATCTTCCAGTGAGGCATTATAGTCTGACTGGCCCACAAGTTTAAAATTACCCTTTTGAAGAGCCATATTATTATAAAGTTCAGGATATCTTCGGGTCCAGTAAAAAAACAGCGGTCTGTTTTCAAATTCATCTGCAGCTTCGCCCTTCAAAAGTGGCAACAGGCTCACTCCGTCAATTTTCCTGTCTTCCGGCAGGTCGGCCCGGCACAATTGAGCAAGAGTCGGCAATATATCAATATGAGCCGAGGTCGCATCAACATCTCTGTTCCCCTGAAATCCGTCAGGAAACCGGAAAAAAAAGGGCACTCTGACCCCGCCCTCATATACGTCGCCTTTCCTTCCTTTCATCCCGCTTACATATCGGCGTTGCTGTGGCCCGTTATCAGTCATAAAAATAACGATAGTATTATCAGCTATTTTTAATTCATCGAGCTTATTCAGAATTTTACCAACATTATCATCTATGTTGGTAACCATAGCATAAACCTTACGGGCATCTTCCTTATCCTTCTCACTCATTTCCGGAAAGGGTCTGCCATCATCTTCAAATCCGGAAGCAGGATCGATGTCCTTATACATCTGATAATATTCATCGGGAACCTGAAGAGGAGTATGCGGTGCATTAAAAGGCACATAACAAAAGAAAGGAGAGTCGTGGTTATCTTCAATGAAACTAAGTGCCTCCTCAGTATAAATATCTGTACAATATCCTTTAAAAGATTTTTGCTTTCCGTTGTCTAACAGAACAGGATTAAAATAGGAGCTGTCGGGCCTGGAAAAATTCAGATAATCTCCATATTCACCCATACCGCCCGACAAATGGATAACTGACTTATCAAATCCCTGGTCTAATGGACGAAAAGGATAACTGCAACCAAGATGCCATTTGCCAAATATTCCGGTTTTATACCCTGCCTCTTTTAAAACTTCAGCTATTGTTATCTCCTCTGTTGCCATAATCGCACCACCGTTGGAGGTATCCCTTATCCTGGTTCGCAGGGAGTATCTGCCTGTCATGAGACTTCCCCTTGTCGGTGCGCATACCGGTGAGACATAAAACCGGTTAAACCTTATGCTTTCACGGGCAAAATTGTCAATTACAGGAGTTTTAACATGAGGATTACCTGTAATTCCCAAATCCCCGTAACCCTGATCGTCAGTAATAATTAACACTACATTGGGTCGCACTATTTCCTGTTGTGTGCAGGCTGTCATAACTGAAAGAGTCAAAACTCCCAGACCCACAAATGATTTAGTCGATTTCAGCATTTTACTTTATGATTGAATTATTTTGCTGCTAAATGTAATAATAGTTCTGTAGATTTCTTACAAATACAATATGAACTCATTAAATGAAATGAGGAATCTGATGGTATCATTCATCCTGATTCCTGATGATACAACATCAAAAACTGTTGAAAAGTAAACATTATCAGGATTATTCAGTGTATTATCTTAACATTGACTTCAGGTTCAAGATCAATTAAATACTTTTGCCCGTCAACCGACAGTTCCAGAGATATCCCGGTATCTTCTGACTTTAAATTATCAACTGATATCTCTCTCTCCTTGTCTTTTTTGTATGGCACCAGAAGAGTAATAAATTTTGCCTTCCCGGTCTTTGAAACTGTTAAGGCAGTAAGGTGCCACTGGTCTTTATACTCAGGAGAATTCTCTCCCCGGTTTTCAGGAGGATCCGGGAATCCCTTAAACTGGTTAAAATCAATCTCTTCAGAAAGTATAAACGTAACTTTTAACCGGGAATCACCTTCGGAAATTAAAACTGAATTATTCCGCTGATCAATAGCCATTTCAGAAAGAGCATGAAGCCACCACTCAAAAATTACAGGTTCGGGTGCTTCCAGATCATCATAAATTATAAATATTCCCGGTTTTATATGAATGACATGCCTGTTAAACTTATTGAGAAGTCCCATATAAGCTTTGGCAGCATCACCCAGCGCATAATCAAATATATCATCGCTCTTAAAAGTTACGATACTGCCTTTTGAAGCAGCAACCCTGTCCTGTCCTTTCCATCCATCAACTGTCACAGAATTTGAAGATTTGGTTTGTCTCGACCATTTCATATGGTGGTCGGAGCCATACCAGGGATAGTATCCCGAGGCAATTGCCAGAGCCTCTCCGAAAGCTTCTGTAGTAAATGCATTCTGATCAGGATGTCCGTGACTTACTCCGCCATAAGGATCACTGTGAAACAGAAAATGGATATCTTCCTCCGCATTGCCAAAATTTGTATGCATTGAAACCAGTCCCACGCCGGGAAAATATCTTGACTGAGGCAGGTCTGCCGGGGGCTTCCCTACTATCTCATCATCTTTCAGAAGAATGCCGAGGATATTTTTACCATGACTGACTCCCAAATAATCAGCATACCATCGCAAATAGGGATCTTTCAGGATCGAAGAGTAGTTATACAACATTTCTGCCCTTCCTGTATTAGGGGGATTACTTTCACCATCGCCAAACGGTGACATTCTTGCATAAGGCGGATTTGTGTACAAAATATAATAAGGTGTATTTTGAAAGAAATCTTTTTGAATAAGGTCGATTCCGGTTGCTTTTTTCAGAGCCATAATAAAATGGAGTACCCTGAATTCATAAGATGTCCAGTAACCTGGCCCCTGATGCCAGCCGCCATCCTCCTTTGCCCATGCCGGCCATAAATTCCAGTGAATGGTCAGGGCATACTTTAGCCAGTCGGCTGCCTGATCACACTTATCCATATAGCATATTGCGGCCTCCCCGAGAAATCCGCATATCCTCTCTTCATGACTTCCCTGATTATAAACATGATACTCCCTCTCATTCCTGTATTTCAATCGCTCATAAAACTGCTCAGCCCTTCGTATCATTGCCCGGTTTATCAATTTCCTCTCCTGTTCTGTATATAGTTCATATGTCCAGTCATAAGCTCTTGACCCCTGTGCCAGAATCCTCATTGCAGGTTCATCGTGGGCCCTGTCGGAGGTTGAGCCGTCGGGATTCCATTTAGAAAAATGAATAACTCTCCGCCGTGCTTCCTCCCCATATTTTTTATCACCTGTCAGGAGATAAACCAATCCGAAGGTCTCTGTCATATCACAAGGCGGGATGGTAGCATCATAGATAAGTCTCCATGAGTGTTCACCGAATTCAGGGCCTATTCCCCTTACAAACTTTGGCTCATCCGGAAGTTTTTCGCCGATATGTCTGTCGATTTCATTTATTATTTCATCCACCACCTCTTTAAGATCACCATTTAGGGCCCGGTCCCTGAATGACTCAATTTCATCTTTCATGATAAAAAGTCTCGGATGGTCTGTGGTAATTGACCTTGCAACCTTTTTTATATCAGGAAAAGGCCTTGTCTTAACATCATCCGGAACGGTAAAGCTCCTGGTTTTACTATATATTGTTTTTGGCGATTCAACTCCGTACCTCCAGTGCCACGTTCCCGGTTCCAGGGATTTATCAAGAGCATAAGTACTGATATCAATCCCTTTTCTTTTTATTACACCCGATTTAAACTCTTTATCCTGCGAAATCTGAAGCGAATATGTGTAATTATCTTTTAACGGTATCCACACCTTCTCCGCTGAATCATTATAATGAACGTAGTCAGAGGGAAAATCGATCTCTTTTCTCACGGGAAGCCAGGTAAAAGGAGGAGGATTAACACTTACAATTCCCCCGTCTTCCGGGGAGTAGTCAACCTGGTCTTCATTTGAAGTGACATCCATTTGTGACTTTATCTCTTCAGAATTGACATTTCCGGTCTCGCAGCTCCAAAAGCCAAAAAGGAAACATGCCAGACAAAAAAAGAATGTGATTGCCAGACTGCGTCTAAATAAAAAGTTCAATATATATGACTTTCCATCATTTGCCGGCTGTTCAGAGAATAAATCAGGGAATACCGAGTACCCTGCCATTAGTGCCGGACCAGCTATGGTGGTTTTGAGAAATCTTCTTCTGTTTGCCATTTTTTATTAATGAAATCAGACTGCCCGCTAAATAAGATATTAAAAAGTTAATAATCTTCAGTAATCCCGAAATGAGGCTTATTGGATATCCATCGACAGGCATGACCTGAGTAAATTTGATCCCATACCTCCTACGCCAATGAATCCGAGTCTTACCACCCTGTCATCTTTACCTTTGAGAAAAGCCGGGGCACTAAATGGATATGACAATCCCTGATTGCCAACTATCGCTGCACCTACACCACCAAGTGCAGCCTGTTTTACAAAATTCCGTCTGTTAAGTTTCATGTCAATAGATTTATTTTGAATTCAAATACCCAAGACTTTGAAATTTATTAGTCAGTCCGGGATATAATTTAAGAGCATTTTTATAATAGATCTTTTCGAGAACCTCTTCCGGAAGATTTAATCCCTTAACCGGATTCATACCAAAGAAGCCTCCCTCCACCATTTCGTCAGTTTCGAGAATTCTGAAAGTACGGAGATAACGGTCTGCATAAGATGATAGTTCCGATTCATCATTTATTGCACTTACATCAGTTCCATATAGAATCCGGTCAGAATATTCCATTATGAAGTCGCGCAAATTGTCGTGATTAACCAAATGGTAATATTGGAATGTTGCAGCCAGGTCGACATAAAAATTAGGATATGTTGAGAGCATATACCTTAAAAAATCAATCTGGGCATCCTGACAAATAAGCCAGGCACAATGAGCTGCAATCAGAACCATGTCAGGGTGACGATTCAATACCCGCTCAAGAGCTATTATCTGGCGCCAGTATTCAACCGGATCAGTTGCCCACTGTCCCCTGTTACCGAATGGACCATTAGGATCAGCAATATGAACTGATGCTCCCGGCATACCGGCTTTTTCCATAGCAGCCAAAACAGGTTCATGGGCTGGATTATCAAAATAGCGAAATCCTTCCTCCCCCTCTTTCAATCCCCGGCTTGGAGGACCGTGCCATATTTTATATCCTGCATGTCCTTTTTCAAGGCTTACTGCCATATCTTCAGGTTTGTGCTTTAGTCCCCTGAATGGCCGGTAATCAGAAATGCAGGTTATCATTCTTCCGCGGCTGACTTCAGCAATAGTATCAATGGCTTCCTCTCCGCCAAGAGTTATCAGCATACCGAGATCTATCTTATTCTCAGAAAGCATTATATCCCTTAATTTCAAATAGTTATTTATACCCGCATAATTATTGTTAATATGGGTATGGACATCTATTCTGGGAATACCGGGATATTTGGTGACAAACTGGGAGAAAACCGCCAGAGGAAGTATTACCAGAGAAAAAATAATATAAATTTTTTTCATAATAACGGGGTGTTTTTTTAGTAAATTCAACAAGGACAAATGCAAATGTCAACAATAACAGATAATTTTCTTATCTTCTTTTTTAATTATCGATTAAAATACAGATTTTCCATAACTAAAACCCTGCCTTTTAAAATAATTTTTTAGGATAATCCGTTAATGAAGCTTATTTTATAGTCAAAAAGATAATTTCATAATTTGTAGCGGCTTCCCAAATAAAATCAACCCGAATTATACTCTATTATTTGTTAAAAAAACTTTTATCAATAATTATTATTCTGATTCCTGACTTTTATAACCGTTCTATCGGTAAATTCATTGATTTGACAATCAATTATATCCGGTATTATATTAAAAAAATTAGTCGCCAGCTGCTAATCCAGCCTGGCGACTAATTGCAATTATTTTAAAATATTTTCCATGATTTCCATGGTTATTCTTACAGGAATTAATTTGCTTTATTCATACCCATAATTTTAAGGGCATTTTTGTAATATACCTTTTCAAGCACCTCATCAGGCAAATAGAGTCCGTATATCATCCATCTGCCCTGCTGTTTATGGGCAGGTGTAGGATCAATATATTCATCATCAGTCTCCAGAAAACGATAATGAACACGGTATGCCTCAGCATCGGGAGGTGTATCTGTACCAAATACTATCCTGTCCTGATACTTAATGAAGAATTTACGTGCAGTATATGGCTGTCTTCCCAATTCACTTATTCTGGCACTTATTCCCACATAAAAATTGGGGTATTTATCAAGCCACATTGACACTGTTCCAAGCTCTTCAGGTAAATTACCAACATGAGCCCCTATAAAAATAGTATTAGGGTGTTTGGCAATCACACGGTTTCTGGCCTCAAGTATCTCCTCCTTACGTGGAAATTCAGCAGGGTAAAATGACCAGGAAGGATTCCCAGCCAGCTCGTCATATCTCTCATTATACTCATCAATCGGACCTGCATGGAAAGCTTTAGGATCAGAAACATGTATCATCACCGGAATTCCCAGTTCACCACACTTGGCCCAGATAGGATCAATACGGGGATCATCTACTTTGATATATTCGCCATTCTTGTCCTTAAACCCAAGTCCCAGGCTTTTAAATATCTTCAGTCCTTTGATTCCCATATTTTTTACAGCATCCTCAAGTTTCTGAGCCTCTTTTTCTCCAAAACCGGGTTCATCTATTTTACTGAAATCGGGTGAGAAGTAAACATGGAATCTCTCTTTGGCCAAATTATTGCAAACGTCAAGGTGCTTTTTATAAAAGTCATCTTTCGAAAGACCATCCAGTCCTATACATATCTCAACTCCGGCCTTATCCATCTCTTCGAGATAATGTTCCATATTCTCAAGACGTCGCAGATGGTTGTGCATATCAATAACAGGGAACTTAGGCTGCATAACCTTGGTCTCCTTAACTACCATCTGGCTAACCGGTTTCCAGTCAAGAAGCTTCAAATCAGCTTTTTGTGAATATGCAAATTCACAAACAAATAAAAATGAAACGATCAGTAAAAATCGTATATTGGTAAATAATCTGTAATTGCTCATATTCGATAATTTTGTAATTGTAATATTAAACAACTCAGCGCCAAAATTTTGATTCCCTTAATAGTTTTTAAATTAAAACTATTCCTCCAAATTCCTGTCTGGTCAGTTCCTCAAATCTTTTTGTGGTCCCGGGAGTATATTTTTCAACAAGCTCCCTGAATTCCTCTTCTGACACATAGCCTTCATGACTCGTTGATATTCCGGACGGACCAGCAACATACATCCCTTTGGTTCCGGTGATCATATTAAACCGAATATTAGGACGCGGAGATGTAACATCGTGATGAATCATAAAAAGTTCAACCTCGGCCTCTCTTTCCATTTGCCCCTGGTAAAATCAGGAAATGAGACAGGCTTGCTTCTGTCAGCCACCGACTGCTCGGTAACGGGGGAGATAGCACTGCTGGTAAGAGAATCGTAAACATCAAAATAGGGCATTTTATTTTCGCGCAACGCTTCTATTAACAGATGCCATGTAATTGGAGTCCTGTTATAGCGGCCTCCGTGACCACGTGTTGCACCCCATACTCTTTCGGGCGGGTTATAATTCTTAATAAGAGGATGCTGGTACTCCTCGATATATTTACCGGCTTCCTCCCAGGTGTGTGGCTGCGGACTCATACCTTCGATATAAATCTTAGGCTCATTAGCCATACTAAAATAGACACCTTTTGTACCCTGAATCCTGAAGTGTTCTCTGGGATGAGGAGTATTGGTATCAAAATTGAGAGTTATCATCTTTCCGCCTACAGTCCTGATAAGTGTGGCATTATAGTCGCCCTGGGCCATTTTAACATTGGCATATTTCGATTTTTCTCCGGGCCATGTTTTAGCATACTCATTAAGCATCCCGGATTTTGCACTCATTGACATCAGATAATCTATCCTGTCGCCATGGTTAATATCAGTTGCAGGAAGTATCCTGTTCATCGGGTGGTCGGGATAGAGATTCCCGTTACGGTCAATTGAGTGCTGCAATCGCCAGGGTTCTCTCTCACGGTCAAATTTGACTAACCGTAAATCGTGAACATATCCCCCTTCTGCATGAATAATATCTCCCAGTAATCCTTTGCTTATCATATGAATAAGACTCATTCCATCTCTTGATTCCAGAAGTGCCTGTTCCAGTGCAAGTGTAGCCCACTTGCCGGTTTTTTCCCATGTTTCCAGGATTTCCCAGGCCTCGTCAAGTGTTATTACTATCGGAACTTCGCTAACTGCATGCTTATCGTTTCTCATTGCTTCGAGACACATAGGAGCATGCAATTCCCATGGAGTTGAGATGATGACAGCATCCAGATCATGTTCAGCAATTAACTTTTTATAATCAGTCGGTCCCTGATACACCTTTGGTGCCGGACGACCTGATTCTTCAACCCATTTTTTGGTTTCACTCAGCCTGTCTTCCCTTATCTCACAAAGAGCAGGAACTTCAACACCTTTAATACCCAAAGCCGAGCTAAGATGGTACTGCCCCCTTCCGCCAAGTCCCAAAAAACCAAGACGGATCACTTTGTCATTCGCCGAAGAACTGACCATTGAATTGGCCAGGGTCTGATGCGGAAAACCGGCACCCGCCAATACTGCACCCCCTGTGGCCACCGAAGAAATTTTCAGGAAATCCCTGCGGTCAAAATTTTTTATATTCATAATTTACAAATTTTCAAGTATTTAAACATATTTATTTTAACAGTGATTACACAGCTTGTCCTCTTATGTTATAATCATCTATTTTTATCTTTTCCCATTCGCTATGAACCCTTTTAAATATTAAATAAAAAGTGGCAAAAAATCTGTTTAGTTATCATTTCGCCTGTTCATTCAACCATGAAAACTCAAATTAGAGATGATTAAACAAATGTGAGCCTTGATTTATCCTTCCATTTACCTTTTGTAAAATCGGGAAAATCAATTGGTTTTCCGTTTCCTGCAACAGACATCTCAGTTACCGGGGAGATAGCGCTACTGGTAATTGAATCATATACATCCCAGTCAGGCATCTTATTGGCCCGTAAAGCATCAACAAGTCTCTGCCATCTTTGAGGAGTTACATCTGTTGACCCGCCGTGACCTCGTGTACTTCCCCAGACCCGGGCTGGCGGATTGTAATTTTTCACCATCGGGTGTTCATACTCTTCGAGATATTTATCAGCCGGTTCCCATTGATGTTCCTGCGGACTTAATCCTTCCAGGTATATTTTAGCATCTCTTCCCATTCTGAAGTAAGCACCCTTCGTACCCTGAACACGATAATGTTCACGCGGATGCGGAGTGTTTGTATCAAAATTGAGAGTCATCATCTTCCCGTTAACTGTTCTGATAAGAGAAGCATTATAGTCTCCCTGGTTCATCTTGATTTTAGCATAATGAGAATCAAATCCGTAATTCAGCGCTGCATACATATTCAACATCACGGCTTTTGAGCTCATTGATACTATGTAATCAATCCTGTCGCCATGATTAATGTCAAGTGCCGGCAGCATTTTATTCATAGGATGGTCGGGATACAGATTACCATTCCTGTCAATAGAGTGCTGCAGTCTCCATGGTTCTCTCTCCGGGTCGAATTTTACAAGTCTGAGGTCATGAACATAACCTGTTTCAGCGTGAAGGATATCACCGAACATTCCTTTTTGGATCATATTCAAAATGGCCATATCACCAAAACCTTCAAGACCTATTGTTGCCCATTTTCCTGTTTTCTCATATGTCTCAACTAATTCCCATGCCTCATCGAGAGTTATAACAATAGGAACCTCACTACATGCATGTTTGCCATTTCTCATGGCAGCCAGGCACATTGGAGCATGATACTCCCACGGTGTAGACACTATTACTGCGTCCAGGTCTTCCTCTTCACACAACCTTTTATAATCATCAGGTCCCCGGTCGTATAACCTGGGCTCAGGCCTTCCTGAATCAATAATCCACCTTTTAGCAGTATGCACCCTCTCGGGCTTAAGCTCACATATTGCAGGCACTTCCACACCCGGTATTCCCAAAGCTGAGCTGAGATGATACTGGCCGCGTCCTCCTACTCCAAGGAATCCGAGCCGGACTGGTTTTTCATTGTCCTGAGGTTTGCTTACAGGATTGGCGCTTACCTTCGGTGACGCACCTGCTCCCGAAATAACTGCGCCTCCTGCAGCGACTGCAGACATTCTCAGAAAATCTCTGCGATCAAAATTTTTATTCTTCATAATCATATTTTTTAATTAACAACTGACTATCATATTTAGCAAAGTATTTTTTACCACTAACGATGACAGATCCTTTAAAATAAAGTCATAAATATAACACTATGCCATTTTATTTACACAGAATAATTACAGATATTTGTTCATATTCAAAATTTTGATGGCATTCTTATTATATACTTTCCCGAGGACATCATCCGGGTGATATATACCATAGATCATCCACCGGCCTTGCTGTTTATGGGCAGGTGTCGGGTCAAAGTGCTCATCATCAGTCTCAAGAAAGTGGTAATAAATCCTGTAAGCATGAGCATCGCAGGGAGTATCGGTTCCAAACATGATCCTGTCCTGATTTCCGCGGAGATGGTAGAAGCGCTGCAGTAATGTCAACCTGTGATTTTTCGTTTTGACAACTCCCTATACTACCTTCTAACAATAAGATCATACTTATTCGTAGAAAATTTTTTATTTCAATTCTTGATGTTCGTTTCATACAGCACATTTTAAACTTTTAAAAATATTTTTTTCTTATATAAAAAGTATACAAACAGCCATTTAACCGTCAGAATACAGAGGGACCAGAAAAGAGGCCTGAAAGTGCCCAGATTATCTATGAATCCATGAACAAATATGTTGACTATAACTCCAAAATCAAATAATCCCGATACGACATATATAGTGATAGAATTAAGTCCCACAACAACAAACGGAAAAGACCACTTTTTATATCCTTTAACGTCAATAATCCAATAGAACGAGCCAAGCAATAAAGAACTTATACCGATAACAAGCATAGCATAAGAGCTTGACCACAACCTGAAAATTATCGGAAAAGACAAGTCCCATATTAATGATATAATTATGCTCGCTGATCCGGCAAGCAACAGCCCCCAAACTTTTTTATTTTGTGAATATGAAGATCGTAACCAGTGGCCGGACAGTACACCTGCCAGACACACTGCAATAGATGATATCTGTTGAAGAATACCGTCCTCATCGTAGGTAACATTATTTAATCTTCCCGGCAGTAAAAGCCGGTCAATATAGGCATGCAGGTTACCTTCGGGTGTAATTACCCCTGCACCGTGACCCGGGACCGGTACCAGGATCATAAGCAACCAATATAAAACCAGTAAAGAGCCGGCAATTATTGCCTGCCTCTTAATACCTGTATTCATTACGATCATAGCCGAAAAGAAGTAAGCAATTGAGATTCTCTGCAGTACCCCGGCATATTTAAGATTCTCAAAATCAAAACTGAGAAATCCGTTAAGTATCGAACCGAGAAAAAAAAGTATCAGGCTGCGCCGGATAATATGAGAGTAAAGCTTTTTACGGCTCTGGCCTTGTTGCAGCCGTTTACTGATGGCAAAGGGCATGCTTGTCCCCACAATAAAAATAAACAGGGGAAAGATAAGATCATAAACATGAAATCCATGCCATTCGGTATGTTGACATTGGCCTGCCAAAAAATCAAAAACCTCATTGTCCCATAACTTTGGCAATGCACGAAAAACACCACTTATGCCCACCAGAAATAACATATCCATTCCACGAAGAGCATCAAGGGAAGTCAGGCGTTCTTTAAGGATCGATCGCTTATTGTCATTTTTTTGTTCCATAAAATATTTCTAAAATTTTTTTTAAATAATGATTTCATTTCTTTTATGACAGATTCCATTCAAAAGATTCATTCCTGTCCTTGCCGCATTTCTGTTTTTTACTATTTCTTTGCTTTCGGGATAGCACAATAATCCGGTGAAACTGTTCCTTTCGAATTCAGCCGGGCCCGGATGAACAGCTATCATACATCGACCGGATTTGAAGTTGTTATGTGAATCAAAAATGGCTGCTGCTTCTTTACTTAATATTAACAAACATATCAAGTAATTTTGCAACAACTTTGTTTGAAGCTTCTTTCTCGACTTTGCTGGTGCCCATCCAGGTTTCATAGCCGCCCAGTTCATGCTGTTCGGGGGTCGGTAAATATCCGTAATAACCATTGGCCAGTTCAATAGTAAATGTTGTTTCGAACGGACTCTTTGCTTTTATCTCCAAACCTGTTTCAGCAAAAGTTTCAAATGGTGTGGTTGCCACTCCCAGATCCCCAATGCCAAATGTCTGCAATACAACGTCAATTTGATCCGGCCATTCCAATAGGTTAAGTATTCTTTCCGCATATACTTTTTCATGCCTGTGTGCCGGCTTAACTGAATCAGGCCGTGTAAGTACATTCTCCGCACGTAAGATCATTTTTTGGTCAGGTTTACGTACTTTTAAGGTAAGTTTTTCGCAGGCAGCCCGCAAAGGAACCCAATCGTAATGTTCCACCGAATTATGAACACGAAATACCTCACGGGCCACATTTTCCGCAACAAGCCTCATCTTTTGGTAAGGCTCATACCTTTGAGGCTTTCCCAGACGATTTGTACTGGTCACGTCTCCCGAAGTACCATTGGACATGATCCCTACAAAGGGAGGATACTGTCGGTCTGCTTTCAACAATTCCTGTATCCGGTCGGCAAAAACAGCAAAGTAATCGGCCGATATATGACCCTGCGGTACACCTCCTACATAATGAAGTCCATAATTTGCCAACAAGGCAATCGGCCTCCCCTCTGCTGACTGAACAGATATAAACGATACTTCAGTATCAGGTTCAGCTACAGGCTCAAGAAGGTCAGGATCACCTACAGCCGGGTTCATCTTTGCCTTATCCTGCCCCCCGAACGGATCGGGCAGCGGAGTGCCGGGTTTCATTATCCACCGGCGAACAAATACGTGTTCAGACACACTGCCAACCCCCCAACCGATACGGGCAGGTTCCATATTATTCAGAGCGATTCTTACCACATCAGCAAGGCGCCTTACAACAAAATTCTGATAATCACCTTCAGCCCTTATAGAAGAATGAGTATGAATTGCTGAGACAAGCACATTACCCGGAGGTATATCTGTTTCTTCGTAAATTAACCTTTTTGCTTCATCTATCAACTCTTGATAAAGTCCTAAATTATCCACAATAATGAAAACCAGTTTTGTAGTGCCGTCATCAAGGGTAAGACAGCGAGTATGTAATTCGTCATGTATATGCGTTGCCGGAGGCGGGGTTCCGAAATTACCAATAATTCCACCACCCAGAAAGGGTGTTATATTGCTTATGGCAGCCCCGGCCATGAATACTTTGCCTTGGTCATTAGGCGCTTTTGTATCCAATCCGGTTTTTGCATATATCATTTGAATGTTAGTGAACATCAATAACATAAAAACAAAACCCAAAAAACGGGATACTATCTTTCTTTCTTCCATTTTTACTTCGTATTGGTTTTAAAATTTAAATTCTCTTTAAATAGTCAAATAATGCAGACTGTTAGCGAATTTTGTAACTTAATTGTTATTCTATATTAAAAATTTCATTCTATATTCAGGTATATCCACTTATCGACTTTAGACTAATCAATATTATCAATCTGATCCTGAAAAGGCGATTACAGGTTAATTCAAAAAAATAAAAATATTGAATATCTTCAAATTGTTATAAATTTCACTTGCCAGATTGACAGTTAATTCTGCATTTTATTATAAACTTATCTTTTACCTGATGTTTCTTATTGGTCATCTGAATTAATTTCCATATTCTTCTTCCCAAAGGTCCTTATAGTTTACAAGTTGAATATTTTTCTTCTTTATTATTTCTTTGGTTTGGGGGGAGCAGAGTAATTCGGTTGCACTGGCCCTGTTTGGATCAGCCCAACCCGGATGACAAACCATGACCCACTTGCCTGGCTTGAGATTATTAAGGTTATCGAAAAAGATATGTTTTTCTTCCTCAGTTATAGCAGGAGCAGCGTAATAAGCTTTCGATCCGTCCGGCAGAACCTGACTTGGAAATTTTTCTCCGCGCATAAGTGACAGACGTTTATAGCCATATATCTCTCCTTCATAATCCCGTCCATAGACCAGCTTTTGTTCCTTACAAACCTTTCTGATGATCTCATCCTCTCCTCCTCCCCTGTGATTATCAAGATAGACAAAATTCAATCCCATTGCTCTTGCCTTTCCAATCTGGGCGCGGATCTCATTTTCCATTTCTTCCATGTTGTTATTAGGTCTCTCTGCCGCACTTTCGTAAAAGAAACCTTTTGGCGTTACAAGACTGGGAACCTCCTCCGGAGACAGGACGGGACGCTGCGTTCCATCAGCAAGTGTAAGATGAACTCCTGCACACATGTTTGGATTTTCTTTGCAAAAACGGATCGATTCCTCAAAATACACTGAAGTTGCCATTATACTGGCTGAGGTAAGAATTCCTTCATTAAAGGATTTAATAAAACCAACCGTTCTGCCATAATTCTTGCCCATATCATCTCCACGCACTAAAAGACGAATGGTTTGTGAAGGCTCCGGCTTTGCAATTAATACTGAAGGAATATTGCTTGCAATGCCGGTAACTACCAATTGCTTAATGAATATTCTGCGATTTTTCATTTATAAAAAAATTAAATAATAATAATCATTCAAAATAACTCATTGATCATTTCAAGAGTTTTTTCAACAAGTTCCTGCCCTCCTTCCGGACCTGCCAGATTACTTGCGGGAACAGCTCCATAAGCACCTCCGGCAACTGACCTGGAAGGTGGAACATACGTTCCGTCGCCTGCGAGCTGTACCACAAAAGTCTGGATGGCAGGACTGCGGGCTTTCATCCGTATTCCAAAATCAAGGTATAGTTCAAAGGGGTTGGTTGCAATTACTATATCACCTATCCGTAAAACATGAACTTCAACAGGCATTTGAGGATCGCGCTTCTCCAATTCATATCGCTCTTTTATGTTGTGCCCTCTCCTCATCTGGGTATGGATCCTCGTTATATCTTGATACCACCTTGGTCTTTCCTTCAGTTCAGGATTTTCATTAAAATCTGCCAACAATTGTTCATACTGTTCTTTATATTCCTCTGATTCTTTAAGAGCACTTTCAACTTCTTCCTTGCTGATCTTCCTCCTTGTAAGTTCCACTATTTCCATCCGGTGACCGAATTCCGGATCCCACTCAATATAATCGTCCATGAATGGATATACGTCTGTAACCGCATCTGCAATTTGATTTGCTATCCTTTTCCTTTTGCTCATTCGTGATCTTAATCTCTCTTCTATATTATCATCAGACACAGGAAACATCATTTCCTGCATCCGGTTTTCTGCCTTTGCCCCCACCAGGATAAGCGTCCCCTGGTCGCCGGCAGAACCGCACTGCGGATATATGAATAAATCCTCACCAAGCCTTTCCCGAACCTCCATTCGCGTTTCATGCCAAAAATCTGCACTGACGGAAAATTCGCCTCCCGTACACTGGGGATCAGTAGCAATGTTGATTACCACTCCTGTGAGATTCTTTTTATTGTCCCATGTATAAAGCAAATTTATGGTATGATCTTCATATCCTTCCACATGACTAAAATCAGGTCTGTTAGTGCTGCCCCCTTTTACTGATTTCCCGGAAAGCAGCGCTTGTATACGGTTACGTGCGACAACAGCATATCCTAACCCGTAACTGATGCCTCCGGGCTGACGGTTTTTCCATGCCTCTACCCCTGCTTTTGCGATACGTTTGGAAATATATTCACAACACTCTGCCGGAGACATTGCATCAAGCCTGACTCCGTAAATACGCTCAGAATCATTATCTGAGCTGATATACGGAGCAGTATGGGTATGCGTTGCATTCAGAAAAATATGTTCACGACTTAGTTCAGGGACAGACTCTAATATCAGCTTCCTGACATTATCCCGCAGATTATTATCAGATCTGTCATGCATTCCATCATAAATAGCTACCAGATCACAGCTTATCATTATTGCCTTTTCTGATGATGGCCCGGTACCCGATTCCAGTGCCATAACAGTGGCGGTTACAGGATCCATAACTCCCTCGGAAACACGGGCATGATATTGCCCCCTGAGCAGAACAGGTTCATCCGGGGTTATATCCGCCGAAGACCACCCTATAAAGAAATTCTCAGATTTGTCTTCCTGAATATCGGTTGTTTTCTCCTTATCACCTGTACAGCAGTTAAAAAAAACTAAAAAAAAGGAACATGATAAAATTAAAATTAAAAATCTTTGGCTTTTCATGATCATTAATTATTTATTCGAGTTTCATTCTTAAAAATAAGCACTATAAAGATATGGCTGCTTTTCAGGATTTGTTTTTTCCATATTCTTCCTTCCAAAGGTCATTATAACTAACAAGTTGAATATTTTTCTGTTTTATTATTTCTTTGGTTTGGGGGGAGCAGAGTAATTCGGTCACGCTTTTGCGCTCAGGTTCACCCCATCCCGGATGTACCACTCCTGTCCAGTTTCCGGGTTTTAAATTAATTAAACGGTTAAAAAATACCTGCCTGTCATCAGCGCTTAATTCAGGGGCGGGGTAATGCACAACCTGCCTGTCAGGAAGCGTGGAAGTTGGCCAGTTTTCCGGCACAAATGGTGTCCTCATATAACCATACATGATTCCATCATTATCCTGACCAAAAATAAGTTTCTGTTCCCGGCATAATTTTTTGGTTATCTCTTCTCTTAGTTTAGCAACCCTTGTTCCTTCCCCTCCGCCTCTATGCCAATCAAGATAGACGAAATTCAATCCGCTGGCCCTGGCTTTTCCAATTTGAGCCCGCATCTCTTTCTCTATCTCTTCAGTTTTTGGATTTGCCCTTTCTAATTCATCGAGAGTTTCATAAAAAAAACCTTCTTTTGTTAAAATACTTGGAACTATTTCAGGGGATAAGACAGAACGCGTTCTTGTCGCTACAAGTGTAAAATGTATTCCTACGGCCAAAGTTGGATTTTCATTACACAACTTAACCGACTCGGAAAAAAACTGAGAAGGTACCATAATACTAGTTGAAGTAACAATTCCTTCTTTATGGGCTTTGATAATGCCAAACGTCCTGCCCCAGCTATTCCCCATATCATCTGCACGTACCAAAAGGCGTATGGGTTGTGTCAGATCCTGCTGTACAATCAGAGCTGAAGGCATACTGCTAATAATACCGGCAGCTGATAGCTGCTTGATGAAGGTCCTGCGATTTTTCATTATTTACTAATTTAGTTAAACATTTTATAAAACATTTTATATCAGCCATTTTTTAACCTAAATACTGCTTAACCGTTCACTTCCCTCTATGTATAATTCAATTACAGGAATTTCCACATCCGGCTTTTCTATTTTCAGTTGAAACGTTAAGGTTTCCAAATTAACGGGTCTCTTTCTTAGGATCTTCAACACTTTTAGTTGCAACTATAATCTTATAGTAGACGTTAATGCCGCATCGACTGTAAGGGAATTATTGAATGATTCTTTTAGTTTCATTGTATCTTTATTAGGAAAAGATACAATGCAACACCCAATATTTCCCTACTATTGGACGTCTTAAAACGTCATGAATGCTTCATTTTATTAACATTTATTCATGGAACAGGATTTGATTGCTCTATCCACCTAAACAAATTTTTTAATCAAATTCCCATTTATGCATCCATGGATCATCGGTTCTTTTTTGAAATTCTTTAATTTTATTTTTATACTGCTCCAAAATTTTTGAATAATCAGGATTATCAGAAAGATTTTTCAATTCAAAAGGATCCTCTTCCAAATCATACAACTCAAATTCAGGTCTGTATATGAATTCTATCTTTTTCTTTTTGCCATAATAGGGTGAATTATTTGTGCTGATCCATGTCGGAGACTGCCACAAATCTGTGGCAAATGGGAAAGGTAATTGATGTGCTATATTATAAATTAACTTATATTTTTCTCCCCTAACCATTCGCATGGGATAATACATTGTTACTTGATGAAAAGAATGTGAACCATATACCTCATCCCATCCGGTTGTATCTTCAGAGTCAATTAGGTCCTTAAAGGAACGGCCATGATAATTTGCTTTATTAAAAGATACTTGTGCATAATCTAATATTGTAGGCATAATATCTACCCATGAAATGAATCCTTTATTGACTTTTCCAGTCTCCTGTTGATATGGCGTTTTTACAATACAGGGCAACCGTATACCTGGTTCATAAAGAGTTGTTTTTGCAGCGGGAAACGCCACTCCATTATCAGATATATAAATAATCAATGTATTTTCATATTTATCTGCATTTTTCAATATTCTTATCAAACGTTCTATTCCCTGATCTAATCGGGAGACCGACTGATAATACTGAGCTAGTTCCTCTCGGCATTCTTTTGTGTCATGTAGAAAATAAGGTACAATCACCTCATCCTTTTTATAAGTGACCTCTTGTACACCAGGGTAACCATCTTCTTTATTACCAAAAAGGTTAGGTTTCGGAAATGTATTGAAACTTATTTGACCATTAGGCAAATAAACATTTGAGCGGTGTGGATCATCAGTGGCATAATAGAGAAAAAATGGTTTTTTCGATCTTCTGTTTATAAATTCTTTGCAAATTTCAGACATTTCAACAGGACTTCTTCCCAAAGATGCAGGATCATTGGCTTTTCCCGGTGAAAAAACTTTTTCAAATCTGTAAACGATTTCAGGAGCTACATGAAATTTACCTATTCGGGCAGTTCTATAGTTATTTTTATTAAGTATTACAGGTAGACTTTCAATATTAGAAAATGACCTAAAATGATGATAAGTATGCTCCAACCCATACATCCCATTTTTATGATTATGCAAACCGGTAAGGATGACTGAACGGCTAGAACTGCAACTGGATGATGTGCAAAAAGCATTTGTGAACCTGACCCCATCTTCTGCCAGGGCATCCAACGCAGGAGTCTTAATTAGCGGGTTACCATAACAACCCAGTGCATCTGTTCCGTGATCATCCGATACGATTAAAACGATATTAGGTCTTTGCTGGTCCTCTCTACATGCTTGTATTTGAATCAAAAAAAAGATGAATAAAAACATAAGATGAACAAAAATATTTTTGTTTAAGATTGTTGTAATTAAGAAATTTGTTTTCATTCTGACTACTATTTTTATTATAATAAAAAGTTTAAAAAAATAATCCATCTCTTTTTTAGGGCCTCAATTTTTTATCTGGAAACAATGGATAATCAGAATTTCTAATTCTGGCACTTTCCATTAATATCCGCATTTTGCTTACCACCTTTGGAAATTCATTTGAAACATCTGTTGTTTCATAAGGATCTTTATCAAGATCAAATAATGATATCGGGTATCCCGGCTTATCGAATAAAATAGCCTTCCAATTGTCTTTTCTTATCGCTTGCCTGTGACTCCCTGTATTAATCTCCCAATAAAGATAATCTCTATTTTTCTCCTGAGGCCTTCCTAAAAGCGATGGTAAAAAAGATAAACCATCAATACTATCCGGTATTTTGCAACCGGCAATTTCAGCAAATGTGGGCATAACATCTTCAAAGGCAGACATGTGGTCAGTTTTTGATCCCGGTAAAACCTTACCCTTCCAAAATACAAAAAAAGGAGTGCGGATCCCCCCCTCGAAAAAACTTCCTTTTGCTCCTCGTAAATTTCCTGTTGAATTAAAAAAATCCTGATCACGTCCCCCGACAGAAACTGCACCATTATCACTCGCAAAACAAATAATAGTATTATCGAGAAGATTCTCATCTTCCAGCTTTTTAATAATTTGTCCCACATAAATATCTAAAAGTGTAACCATTCCTGCATAAGTTGCATTAGGATATTCAACGGAGCAATATCCTCCAGTCCATCGAAAATCTGGTGATCCATAATCATTGCCTTTCCATGGTTGTTCAGGAAATTTCCCTTTAAATTTATTGAGCAGACTGTCGTGAGGTACTATTATCTCCGCATGTGGAATAAGTGAGGCATAATATAAAAAAAATGGCTGTTCTTTATTATTCTCAATAAAAGCCAAAGCTTTATTATTTATAACATCAGGAGCATATATTGCTTTATTTACCCCATCATTGCCAGTTAATTCTACTATCGAATCATGAATTTTAATATCTTCCATATAATAACGATGCCCAAGTGATTGATTATCGATCCCGACAAATGCATCAAAACCTTGTTTTGTCGGATAACCTTCATCAGGTCCTTTCTCCGTAAGCAATCCAAGTGACCATTTGCCAAATATACCTGTCGTATAACCAGCTTCTTTTAATAATTCTGCTACCGTCACTATTGAATCAGGCATAGAAACTTTCTTGTTGCTCCGAATAGGTGTATGGCCAGTATGCATACCTGTCATCAATACTGACCTGGAAGGGGCACAAACAGATGATCCGGAATAATGCTGTGTAAAATGCATTCCATTTTTCGCCAGAAAATCTATGTTTGGAGTAGAAAATTTTTTTTGCCCATAAAAACTCAAGTCTCCAATACCAAGATCATCAGCTAATATATATATTATGTTCGGTTTTTTATTGACATTTTTATCAGCAGTGGTATATCCCCCACTAATTAACCCTACAGAAATTAAAGAAAAAAAAATCTTTTTTATATTCATTTATGTCATTTTTGATTTTTATTTTATATATCTGAACCCCCTATAATGGTGCAATAACATCATTCCGCTTCACCTGAAAGCTCATAAAATAGCTTCAGGAACAGGTGGAACGGGACGACTTATAGTAACGCTCATCCCCGCTAAAAGTATGACATTATCTTTTACAAGGTTGTTCTTGTAATCCAAGTAACTTTCAGCTCCATGTAATGTCACACTTTGTACAATTTTACCCAATCTTGGATTTAACCATTCATGAACTACAAAATGAACGGAATTATCCTCCTGCAAGGTAATATTAACAGGGTCTCCTCTATAGCAATAATTTGGTTCTTCTTGATCATTAGGCCAACCAAAATGTAAAATATTAATCCCATATCTTATCGGGAGCGATTCGATCATCCCATCTAAATACTTTATTTTATACCATCCAAGTAGCTCAGAAGAATCATTTTGATTATGCTTAAGAAAATGAGCTCTATTATTAATGCCTTCAAAGCAGCAAGCGTGTAAAAAGATCAGACTGCTAACATCTTTATTCACAATTATGCTTTGACTTTGCCTTTTAAAGGTATCTCCCTTTTTTATATTCGTTCTGACAATTATAGCTCCAGCTTTATTGCTGTTCTTTAACGTGGGTATCTTTAACTTCCACCGGGCAAGTTGTGGATTAACGAAATCAAATATGTTATCATTAATGGGGAGTATCTGAGAAATTGGAACCAAATCAGGCTGATCTCCCAAATCAATAGGAGCAAGAGGCTCCCCTATCCGGCTTGGCTCGGCTATACCCCTCAAATGTATACGAACATCAGGCATTAATGATTGAACTCGCAATATTAAATCCTTATCATCAAGAAACTGTCCTGACCATACCAGATTCGCACAACCTAGGAAATCATAAAGAAAATCTTTGCCAAAACTCTCCTCACAGGTTGTGCTCCATGTCGAAGGAAATCCCCCGATAACACCTTTACAATTACTCAATCGATCGAAAGGAGAAAAGTTTCCATAGACCTGTTGAAATCCCCAATTTTGAAAATTTTTTGTATTTTTCTCGCCAGGGTGTTTTTCGGGTCGCCATGACCAATTAAAGATCAATATATCTTTAGGAATATGTTTAATTATTTGCTCATGTGTCAAAGCTCCAGGTTTTTGGTAATTATATCCTGTTTCCTTAATATGCATTTGCTGAAGACCCTTTCCGCGATGGCTTTCCACTAAATGATCTCCCCACATAGCAGTCCTAACTCCCTTGAAGGATAAATAATCGTGAATTTTCTGCACATCTTGAATAAACAACTCTGAATAATGTTTATCCTTACATCTCTTACATACATTTAGTGGGATTCTCCATTCATCATGACCAATATGAACAATCTTAGGACGCATTACCTCTAAGTATTCATCATACACATCAAAAAGTAGATCATACAAATCAGGATTTGAAGGACAATATGTGTCAGGCCACTCGGCGTTGGATATTTCTGCCAGTTCATGATGCCGGTTCAATAAATAATAACAATGAGTCAGGGAAGGTATTTCAGGAATAACATCAATATGATGACTCCTTGCATAATCAACCAGATAAGCTACCTCCTCCTTCTCCAAAATATCCCCATCAGCTACAACATAATGTGAACCGTCTTGCACCTGGCCCCCAGGTCCTATAGGACGAGCTCTGCGCGTATATTTCATACATCTGTTTTCGTCAATTATTCCTGCATTCAACTCAGGATGACGGTTTAAACGCATATTTGCATTTACCTCCATAACTAAACTATTCATTTTATACTGACACATAAAATCCCTAACAAATCGTTTATAAAATGGAAAATGAGACCTCCCTGGAAGGTGCATTCGTACTCCCCGTAACGGTAATTTTGGATAATCATATATCTGTGCCCCAATAATTTCTAATGCTCCGTTATTGGAACAGATTAATTGCCGTATTGTCTGTAATCCATAGAATGCACCCTCATCGTCTTTCCCGGCAACAATAACAGCATCCGATGATACATAAAGAGCATATCCTTCCTTGTTTATCCTACCAAGTTGTTTTTGCAATCCTGAGTAGGTTAAATATTCTTTAACTAAAGGATTAGCAACTGTACCCATAAGTATATAATTTCCAACAAGAGGAAGATGGTTTTCATAGCAAAAGGGAATCCCTTGGCCATGATAATCAACGAATTCAACCTGTAATATATTTGCCAGAAACAGATCATGCTCATTGGATCCATTTGCTAAAAGTATTCGTGTCCTATCATCCAAACGAAAAGGTGATGAATTAAATTCTTCATCTTTGGGTAGGGGAAAAACAGGGGAACCAATCGTGATATCCAAATCAGATTCTGGTTCAGAAGCCTGGGCTTCCTTAACAATATCATAGGGCTGATAAATCCAACCAGTAACGCCAATCAATGCGCTAGTCTTTAAGAAAAATCGACGGTCTATTTTATGCATAATCTGATCAATTTTAATATTACTGCAGAATTTGATACCTCATTTATTATTGTATTTACTAAATTTTCCCTTATTTAAATAGCATAGTAACTTATCTTTCATTTAACACATCAGGAATAGGTGCATTAACCTCATCTGTCCATTTTTTCAACTCTTCAATCAATTTCAGTGCAATTCCGGTTTTTTCAACTGAAAGATCGTTTCGTTCTGAAATATCATCTTTCAGATCATACAGCTCATATCTTTCATACTCATAATAATAAATTAATTTCCAATGCCCCGACATGATTACTGACAAAGGTACTGCCCTCCAGTAGTTATCCTCTCCATCGTATGATGGCAGAGATGCACCTCCCAGGTACAGGGGAAAATGAAAGAATATAGGGCGTTCCCAATCGAATGGTTCTCCTTTTAAAACAGGAACAAAAGAATCCCCATCCACCGGTTGATTTTTAGGCAGTTCAGCCGAAGCTATCTCAGCAAATGTAAGCATAAAATCTACTCCTGTAATAGGGATGTCGGTTTCCGAACCGGATTGGATGATTCCCGGCCATTTAATACAAAATGGTGCTCTAATTCCCCCTTCAAAAAAAGTTCCTTTCCCGGCCCGCAAAGGGTAATTCGATGTAAAAAGCGGAAGGCCTCCGTTATCTGATGTAAAGATAACAATCGTATTATCTTCAAGGTTTAATTCTTTAAGTTTTGAAACAACCCTGCCAACACTTAAATCAAGTTGTTCTACTTCAGCAGCATACACAGGGTTATATACTTTGTCTGACCAATTATTGAGTTTCTCCTTGTAATAATCTATCCTTTCTTTCCGTGCTGCCATGGGACCATGCACCTCCCAGTGCGCCAAGTAGAGAAAAAACAAATTGTTTTTATTTTCCTCAATAAAATCAAGAGCTGTATCGGTTAGTTTTTCCGCCACATGAACATCATTGTAATAACGTTTCTCACCTCCGTGGTAATTAGTAATGAAACCAATTTCACCATTTGCAGATAATACATCAAATCCTTGATTATCATCCCCGATATGCCATTTCCCAAGACGGGCGGAAATATAACCAGACCTTTTCAACATCTCTGCCAGCGATTCAAACTCTGATGAAACATTATTTATGCTGACCGGGAAAGTATTGAAGGATAAATTTTGCCCATGAGTAGGAACCCTAAAACGCATTTTAGATATATCTCCCCTTGCTAGTCCCTGGGGAATATATACTTGATGACGGGGCGTATACATGCCGGTCAATAAACAAGCCCGAGAAGGAGCGCAGTTAGCAGCCGATGGATAAAACCTGTTAAAAATCATCCCCCCTCCGGCCAGTTCATCTATATTGGGGGTTTCAAAAAATTTATTTCCGTTGTACCCCACATCTGCCCAACCTAAATCATCAGCAATTATAACCACAATATTAGGTTTATTCTCTGTCTTTTCGGTTAAAGCAGTTGTCACAGAACAAATACAAACTAACAAAAATAAGGAAGACAAACAATTTATTATTTTTACTTTATCATTATTCATAATTATTTCTCTGTACCAAATTATCAATATTTAGATTAATTTTTTGAGCTGATTTTTATCGTGACAATAAGCCAAAAACGATTTAATAATGTCAAATTTGGTTTAACTCCAGTTGAATACCGAGACTATCCCTATTAAAAATTATTCAAATTTACATCCTGTTACTGTTATAACAAAAACACAAAATCCTGGACACTATGCTAAAACTCAGTTCTACTATTATAACATACTCTGTGATGTGACTTAATTTCACTATTATCAATAAATACTGCTCATAAATGATCCTTCAAGAGTTATATTTTGAAATTTCTCATAACAAACAGACTAGGCTGAAGTGCATGAATTTATGACTTGTACAGTAACCAACAATTAGAGTAAAAATAATAATACTAAACAAAATGATTATTTTTTATTATCTGTAAAAACCTATTTTGCAATATATTAGTTATTAAATGTATAATTTCTGAGGCTAAAAATTTCATGCTCTATCTAAAATCAATTTATAAGATCCCTCCGAAAGGTGAATTTTTATAAATTTTATTAACGTAACCATTTGAAATTCAATATTCTATTTGCGATAAATTTACTAAAATAGGATTTTCGAAATGGACTCATTTGTACAATTGAGGAAATTCTGAATAACAAGCCAAACTAGATTTCAATTTGTGCCAAAAATGCATAACCTATTTTTCATCAGGAAACAATATATAATCAGAACTACAGGTTCTGGCATTTTTCATTAATATTCGCATTTCACTTACCACCTTTGGAAATTCATTTGAAACATCTGTTGTTTCATAAGGATCTTTATCAAGATCAAATAATGATATCGGGTATCCCGGCTTATCGAATAAAATAGCCTTCCAATTGTCTTTTCTTATCGCTTGCCTGTGACTCCCTGTATTAATCTCCCAATAAAGATAATCTCTATTTTTCTCCTGAGGCCTTCCTAAAAGCGATGGTAAAAAAGATAAACCATCAATATTATCCGGTATTCTGCAACCAGCAATTTCAGCAAATGTGGGCATAACATCTTCAAAGGCAGATATGTGGTCAGTTTTTGACCCCGGTAAAACCTTACCCTTCCAAAATACAAAAAAAGGAGTACGGACGCCCCCTTCAAAAAAAGTCCCTTTTGCCCCCCTTAGATTACCTGTGGAATTAAAGAAATCACGATCACGCCCACCCGCCGAAGCTGCTCCGTTATCACTCGCAAAACAAATAATAGTATTATCAAGAAGATTCTCATCTTCCAACTTCTTAATAATCTTTCCAATATAAATATCTAGAAGAGTTATCATGCCAGCTAAGGTTGCATTTGGATAATCAACGGAGCAATATCCAGCCAGGCTAAAATTATCAGCTCCATAATCATTACCCTTCCATGGTTGTTCCTGAAATTTCCCTTTGAACTTATTCAGCAGACTGTCATGAGGTAATATTAACTCTGCATGCGGAATAATTGTTGGATAATATAAAAAAAATGGTCGTTCTTTATTATTATCAATAAATTCCAAAGCTTTACTATTTATAACATCAGGAGCATAAGTAACTGTATGGATGCCATCATTTCCAGGAAGATAAAAAACAGAATCATTACTCCTGATATCAGGAGGATAATATCTATGTGCGAGAGTCTGATTATCGTATCCTACAAAGATATCAAAACCCTGTTTTGTTGGATAGCCTTCATCCGGTCCTTTCTCTGTTAATAACCCAAGCGACCACTTACCAAATATTCCTGTAGTATAGCCTGCTCCTTTTAATAATTCTGCTACTGTTACTATAGAATCAGGCATGGCTGTTTTTTTGTTGCTTCTAATAGGAGTGTGACCTGTATGAAGTCCTGTCATCAATACTGACCTTGAAGGAGCACAAACGGATGATCCGGAATAATGCTGTGTAAAATGCATTCCATTTTCCGCCAGAAAATCTATGTTTGGAGTGGAAAATTTTTTTTGCCCATAAAAACTTAGGTCTCCAATACCAAGATCATCAGCTAATATATATATTATGTTTGGTTTTATATTTACTTTATGATCCGAAGAAGAACATCCGCCAATAATCATCCCTACATAAAACAAAAATAAAGAAAACTTTTTTAAAATCATTTGTGTTATTTTTATTGGTATCACTAATACTTTGTATTATCGCAATTTTATTATACTGCGATAGTATAATACTTTTAACTTCTTTAAAAACATAGCAAATCATTACTAACTAGATAAACAAAATGTCAATTCTTTCAGATTTTCTCCGGTATTACAAAAGGCTCGCGATAATTCCTCGTTAGCATGGCATCTGCCTCAGGATCATCGATACATTTTTCGTTTACCGGATCAAACTTGATGGTCCGTCCCAGTCTGTATGAAATGTTTGCCAAGTGAATAGGTGTACAACTATAATGGGCCACTTCAATACTCCCATCCAACAAGGATTTATCATTTGCCCTGATAGCTGCAATAAAATTCTTGCTCATACTTCCCGAACCACTTCCTGTCTGACCCGGTTCGCGATTTCTCCCCATATAAGTCTTCCAGTTGCCACCCAAGTCAATAACCATATATCCTTCAGACCCATAAAACAGGTTCCCGATTGTATTCCATCCATCGTTTATCCGAATCCCACCTTCAGCATTGGTAATCCAATGACGAACCTCGAACTGTAATATCTTTTTTTTGTCACCTTCCCCTTTAGGATTAGCATACTCAAAAACAGATATCTGGCTATTGGGAGTTTCCCCATCATCATCATATAAAAAACGGCCTCCTAATGAAGTAATCACTATGGGATGCTGCCCATCCACTCCAAGCCCCCATACTGCTAAATCCATTTGATGAACTCCCTGGTTACCAACCTCACCGTTACCATAATCCCAGTTCCAATGCCAGTTATAATGAAAACGATTTGGGTTAAACGGTCTTTTAGGTGCAGGACCAAGCCATAAATCATAATGTACACCATCGGGAATCGTTGCATCTTCTTGTTTTCCAATCGAAGTCCTTGGTTTATAACATAACCCCTTTGCCATGTATACCTCTCCTAAGCCACCATTATGCAAAAATTCCATTGCCGACTTAAAACCAGGATAACTTCGTCTTTCGGCATCATGCTGAATAAAGCGATTATATTTCTGGGAAGCTTTAATAAGTTGTCTCCCCTCAAAAACATTATGAGTACAAGGTTTCTCCAGATTTGCATGTTTGCCTGCCTGAACAGCCCAATATCCTGCCAATGCATGCCAATGGTTTGTTGTTGCAACAACAATCGCATCGATATCTTTATTATCGAGAAGAGCCCGGATATCTGTATAAAGTTTTGGCTTCGGCTTCCCATTATCATCCAACCATTTCACCCTTTCAGGGAATAAATTCTCATCAATATCACATAAAGCAGCTACCTCAACATTATCCATTCCTGAATATCCCCGAATATGTCCAAAACCCATACCCCGAATTCCAACTACTCCAATCCTGACTCTGTCATTAGCACCAAGCCACGAATTTTCTATACCCCAAATATTATTTGCTACAGGAGCCATTAAGGCTATTTTCCCAGATTTTTGAATGAAATTTCTACGACTTAAATTTTTCATACCTTTATTACTGAATATATTTATAAATTAAAATTAACAAATTACTACCCTTAATATACAACTCAACCTATTCAAAACGTTAATTAGAAAAATCGTTAAATTCTTCATCCATTTGTTGTTTTCCCCTTGCACCTTCATATATCAGCATTCTGAATTTAAACAGGCTAGTTTCTCCTGGTTTTAATGTTAATGGACCATAATCTGGATCAGGAAATCCAATTGGATTAGCAGAAAAACATCCATAACCTCTTGCATGCCAATAGGTGGGATAATTAATACTCGAGGGATGGTTGAATATTGCAACACCAATTTTTTTCCCATCTTTTTCTCCTTCCAATCGGACCCATTTGGACCTTTTACCCCAAATATTTTTTTCTGTTTTGTTCCCTTCAGCATTCAAATACTCACCGGTAGCCTTATATAGTGTACCACTATTTTTTTCAGTTAACCAATCAATTACACGTATAGCAAACATACCCTCCTTAGTATGTTCAAATGTTACTGTGGTATCAATGGCAGTTAGATAGATAGTAAAATCGATCTTATATTCATTTTTATTCGATACATCAAATTCCATTAATCTTTTTTCCTCTAAAATCGGTTTATGGGTTCGACTGATCCAATGACTTAAAGTTGAAATACTTCCTTTACTTTTTTTGCTTTTAATTTCCAGAGTTTTTATATGTGTAATCTGTGGTGGTGCATCATGGAAATTCCAAAAGCTATTCCCGTTTACCTCACCCTTACTTCCATAAGTAAAATAAATTCCTGTATGATGCTTATGATCCCATTGTTCTCCTTCTACTTCCTTAAAAGGATAATGGCGGGTCACAATTTCACCTGATGGAGATATTACGGGATGTAAACAAGGTTTTAATAAATCATGACTATACAAATAACTTGTAAAGAGTTTATCATCAACCTTAATGTCAATTTGATTTTCACTTTCGATAAATTTAAGGTTATTATAATTACTACAACTAACTATAAGTAACAATATAGATACAATAAAACTGATATTAATATTCTTCTTCATATCTTATAAATTAATTTTTTAAAAAATACAACCATGGCATATCATTGATATTCATAAATATAATTCTATATCAATAAAAAGTAATTTTTTTTAAATTTCTTCCGGAATCACAAAAGGCTCACGATAATTCCTCGTTAGCATGGCATCTGCCTCAGGATCATCGATACATTTTTCGTTTACCGGATCAAACTTGATGGTCCGTCCCAGTCTGTATGAAATGTTTGCCAAGTGAATAGGTGTACAACTATAATGGGCCACTTCAATACTCCCATCCAACAAGGATTTATCATTTGCCCTGATAGCTGCAATAAAATTCTTGCTCATACTTCCCGAACCACTTCCTGTCTGACCCGGTTCGCGATTTCTCCCCATATAAGTCTTCCAGTTGCCACCCAAGTCAATAACCATATATCCTTCAGACCCATAAAACAGGTTCCCGATTGTATTCCATCCATCGTTTATCCGAATCCCACCTTCAGCATTGGTAATCCAATGACGAACCTCGAACTGTAATATCTTTTTTTTGTCACCTTCCCCTTTAGGATTAGCATACTCAAAAACAGATATCTGGCTATTGGGAGTTTCCCCATCATCATCATATAAAAAACGGCCTCCTAATGAAGTAATCACTATGGGATGCTGCCCATCCACTCCAAGCCCCCATACTGCTAAATCCATTTGATGAACTCCCTGGTTACCAACCTCACCGTTACCATAATCCCAGTTCCAATGCCAGTTATAATGAAAACGATTTGGGTTAAACGGTCTTTTAGGTGCAGGACCAAGCCATAAATCATAATGTACACCATCGGGAATCGTTGCATCTTCTTGTTTTCCAATCGAAGTCCTTGGTTTATAACATAACCCCTTTGCCATGTATACCTCTCCTAAGCCACCATTATGCAAAAATTCCATTGCCGACTTAAAACCAGGATAACTTCGTCTTTCGGCATCATGCTGAATAAAGCGATTATATTTCTGGGAAGCTTTAATAAGTTGTCTCCCCTCAAAAACATTATGAGTACAAGGTTTCTCCAGATTTGCATGTTTGCCTGCCTGAACAGCCCAATATCCTGCCAATGCATGCCAATGGTTTGTTGTTGCAACAACAATCGCATCGATATCTTTATTATCGAGAAGAGCCCGGATATCTGTATAAAGTTTTGGCTTCGGCTTCCCATTATCATCCAACCATTTCACCCTTTCAGGGAATAAATTCTCATCAATATCACATAAAGCAGCTACCTCAACATTATCCATTCCTGAATATCCCCGAATATGTCCAAAACCCTGATTACGTATTCCCACTACTCCAATTCGAACCCTGTCATTAGCACCTTGCCACGAATTTCTAATACCCCATACATTATTTACTAGGGGGGCCATTAAAGCTATTTCCCCTGATTTTTGAATGAAATTTCTACGACTTAAATTTTTCATATCATTTATTATTAAATTGTGAATATTTATTCTTATTTCGATCTATTAAAATTATTATGCCTATATCTTCCTAAAATATAAAATTCATTTACTCAAAATAACCATACAAGCATCAGTACTTCACTATTCTCCAACTCTTACCGTATGTGTTTCGAATTTTATACCTCTATCCCTAAAAACCAAAGTATCAGTAATATTGTAAGTATTTTCTCCATCGTTATATGAATAGTTCAAATGCATTGAAGGCCAAATAATTTCAATCCACGATTCCTTACTTGTTGCTTTATCAAAATACTGCCCAGTACCACTAACCTCATATAATGATCCCTCCCTTGGAGAAATTGTGATGGGTCCTCCGGGTATACCCCACATGTTGTCGAATTCCAACTCCATAGAATATTCACCGGATCCACTACTATTTTGCCCAATAAATGTTGTAGCAGTTTTATTTTTGCTAATTGTATGCATTGATACAACACGATCCTTTTCAACATGTATGGAACGATAAACAATGGTATCAATAGGAGTTGTCCCTAAATACTTTATTATCCTGCCACGCTGCAAATAACTGCCCTCATAAGCATTAATAAATTTAATACCATATAACACCCAATCCCTGGATGGACCGCTTGCCTCCCAATGGGAAGTAATCCGTCTATCTGGATTTGAAACTGCTGGAATCCCTGTTAGTATACTATCGGCTGAAGAACCCGTAATGATTAGGGGAATTACATATTGTCCGGTGATAGCTAATGAATCATCAAGGAAGGCTTCTGTTAATTGAACCTTTATCAGTCCATTGAAGACACCTTTAGGGATAATTACTGTATTAAGTGGCGATAAGGTATAATAATTGGAAGGTAAGGGTAGAAGTGGCATATCATTATTACCAAACACATGATCAGTCAGACTATTGTCTACAATATAATCAACTTCCCAATCTTTTTTATTTTCATACATTCCTCCAATACATAGTCCAATATCAAACTTCAACTCCTTATCCAACGAATTATCTATTCTGTCTTCCCCAAAGGAAAGTGTTCTTATGGGCGACTGCCATGGAAAATAAACTGCATTTATATCATAATCATTCCATTCTTCTTCTTGATTCTCACAAGCAATAACGCAGATACTAATTAGTATAATTAAATTTAATACTCGTTTCATTATGCTAAAATTTTTGTTAATAATTTTAAAAATTGATTAAATTACCTACCAGCCACTATTTTGAACAATATCATATTTCAATGTTTCTTTATAAGGTATGGGAGGATAAATCATATAAGGAGCATACCTTCTTGATTCAACTTCTCCAAACTCATATGTTTTATCTGTTCCATCCAAAGAAATGAAAATTCCAAGCACTGGTTGAATCATCTGGTTTGTAAGTCCCCATCGGCGGATGTCTGTAAATCTGAAACCCTCGAAACATAATTCAATACGCCTCTCATTACGTATAAGTTCACGCATGCCCTCTTTATCTGTAATTGATGCTAAATATGAATCGGGCTGTATTATTCCTGCACGAGTCCGCAAAGCCGAAATTTTTTCCCTGGCAGTAAATCCAAGTCCCATTGGATCACCATCAGGTCCCCAAGCTTCATTTGCCGCTTCAGCGTAATTTAACAACACCTCAGTGGCACGAATTAAAGTATAGGAATGTTCTCTACTAACTTCACTTCCAGTTTTTAAACTTACGCCGGGATTCATAAATTTTTTCAAATAGTAGCCTGTTCGAGTTGATGTTTCTAATTCGTTGATACCGTCATCAACAGCTTCTCTATAAGTATTAATAATTTCATTTTTAAAAACCGCTCCATCATAGATAATATAATCATCTAATCTTAAATCACGATTTGCATAAGGATTATCTAAATCATAACCACTCAAATCATGATTGATAGGATAGCCATTTCTCATTGGGAAAGCGTCTACTAAGTTTTGGGAGGGATTAGTCCTTCCATAACCAAACAACGATGGTGGAAAATTATTCTGTTCCCAAGTCCTAATATTTCGCCTCGCTGTGTTCCAAATATTTTCCTCATGTAGAGGATTTAAATAAAAGGTCTTTCCTGTAGTACTCAACGACCCCAAGTCTCTTAACAAATTACCTGATACAGTAGCTGCTTGTTCCCAGTTAACTACACCAGATTCGGCAAAAGAAGGGCTTGCTGCAAGAACTGTAATTCGTGATTTCAATGCACGGGCAGCATTACCATCTATCCGATTCTCAAATACTGCACCCAAAGTTTCATTAACTATGTTATCATCACCATTCACATATTCTGGAGGTAGATTTGCGATAGCAATATCTAAATCCGCTATAATGCTATTTACACAATCAGTAAAAGTATTGCGTTCAAGTTCCCAGTTATTTGTAACGGTAATAACCTCATGCACAAGCGGAAAACCTAATAGCCGACCATCTGCTACTTTACCTGCATGATACTGTAGAAGCAGTATCTTGTACCATGCCCTTAGTCCATGCGCCTCTCCAGTTAACCGTTGTAAATGCAAATTGTTACGACGTTTATTTTCTTCCTGACTAAATCGTGGATCAGTTGCCCAGGTAACGGATTTATAGATATCTAAAAATTTATTAATATAAAAAATCTGTTCAAATGCAATTTCCCATTGTGACAAGGGATAGAAACTCGAAGACCATTCTCCCTCAGCCATTCGAGTATAAACTGATCCTTTCAAATTTGTAACCGCATCATCCGTAACAACATCATCATAAAACTGATAATTTTCTGGTAAATTAACGTAAGCCCTCATCAATAAACCTTCTACAAACTCTGGATGGGTCATTAATATCTCATCGGTATAGATATTCTCATTTACTGGCTCCAAATAATCACATGAGGTATAACCTATACAAACTGTTATTAATAATATATAGATGTATCTTTTCATTGTACTATATCTTTTAAGTAATTAAAACATTAAATTTAATCCCAGAGAAAATTGTCGCATCTGTGGTTCAGACCCTACATTCAATTCCAACTTTTCTCTAATAGGTGAAAATATAAACAGGTTATTCCCTCTGATAAAAAAATTCATTTTATCCAATCCGATAATGTCCCAAACTGATGTATTATAAGTTAGCTGAAGTGTATGTAACCCAAACCAATTACTTTCATATAACCAAAATGTTGAATTTCGGAAATTATTCGCATTCGCAGTCGATGATAATCTTGGATAATCTGCCGTAGAAGACGTAGATGGTGTCCAGCGGTTTAGAACAACTTCCGAGTATTTATTGTCACCATATACCCAATAATAATTGTTATTAAAATATTTATCTTCACCCTTCTGCCCCGTACCTAAAGCAAACAATTCCAAAGTCTTGTAACTTATCTTCAAATGCAAGCCATATTGCAAAGTAGGTTTCGAATTACCAATTATAGTCTGATCCCTTTCATCTATAACCCCATCATTGTTTAAATCCTTATACTTAACATCACCTGGTTGAACATCTCCAAAGGTCTGTTTATGATGATTATCAATATCCGTCTGACTATTAAATAAACCCATTGCCACATAACCAACCATGGCATTAGTAGAATTACCAACCAATCGCCTGTAATCATCCTCATATGCAAGTTCGTCCCCTTGTAGTAATTCGGAAAAAGAATAAGTCAAATTAGTACCTATTTGTAACTTTATATCACCTACTCTGGCATTATATTTCAAACCAGTCTCAATGCCCTGATGTTGATAACTTCCATAATTCTCATGCGAAAGAGCACCTAAAAATACCGGAAGTGTATTCTCACGCATCAAAATAAGGTCATAATTTTTGTTGTAAAAATACGATCCTTCTATTCCTATTCGATAATCCAATAGCATAGCTTCAAAGCCCAGATTTGTATTCATCACTTTCTCCCAGCCCAAGGCAGTATTTCCAATATTAAAAATCATACCTCTATTATTTCTACCACCATGGTTATAATAAAAATTTCCGCTAGCTTGATAATAATTCTTGGTTAACTGAAAATTATCTATATTATCATCTGTGTTGCTAATAGCCCAATTTGCACGCAGCTTCAAATAATCAATTAACGAATTATCCTGAAGCAAACTCTCCTCAGAAGCTATCCATCCCAGTCCTATTCCAGGAGAAAAAGCAAATTTATTATCACTTTCATATAACTTCCCCGATCCAGCATATACTCCGGCAAGTTCAGCTATATATTTATTCAGATATATATAGTTCACTCGCACTCCGTAATGCAGACTCTTTGTTGGTTGTCTCACAGTTTCTTGGTTATAGTGATATAAGAAAACCAGTCCGGTGGCCGTTACCGAATGATTATTGAATGCCCTTCGATAATCCAAATTGCCAGATATCCCTAAACGACGGTAAAACGTAACATCCGACACGGTACGTTCCGGGACT